>Ga0214543_1001216_pt1 | contig 49122 bp, 20 predicted proteins | sample CNSS2metaG_FD_160094 | JGI IMG/M metagenome (GOLD analysis project Ga0214543, IMG submission 160094) | Root nodule microbial communities from cowpea collected in UCLA plant growth center, Los Angeles, California, USA - CNSS2 | ecosystem: Host-associated > Plants > Roots > Nodule | place: USA...
ATTTATATCTTTTTTATTTTTAAAATATATAATTTTAATTTTTTATCTTTTTAAAACTTTTTTTTTTTTTTTTTTGAGTATTTATGTTTGTTATTTTTTAATTTAAATCTTAAAAGTATCACTCTTTATGTTATTAAAATAAGGTTAAAAGTCTTTTTTTAGTTGTGTAAATTCAATTTTAATATATATTTTTTCAATCAATCCAACTTTAGTTAATTTTGTTCAATTTAAATTTTTTTTCTAATGTCTTTTAAATAATCAATAATGATGAACTGTGACCATCACGTGTCACTTCATAGTTTATTTATTTATTTTTTAATTTTTAATTCTTTCTATTTTTGAAAAAAGTGTTTACATGTAAATCTAGCAATGTATCACGTGTTAGAATCAATGATTTATATTCAAATTAGTCCTATTATTTTTGTTCAAAATTTAGTCACATTTTTTTTAAATGGAGTCATTTTGTCTCTCCTCAAATTGAGACCAAATTTTTAATTTTTATAAGAATGTTATATAAATTTTATATCAATGGTGTTACTCCTCCTTCTTACCATATTCGTTCTAATTTTAAACTAATTGTAACTCTAAACAAAAAATATGTAATAAAAATATTATTATAATATTTATATAAAAATTAAATTTGGGTTTCAATTTGGAGAGAGATAAAATTATTTCATTTTACAAAAATATGGGATTAAATTGAACAAAAATAACAAATATAAAGAACAAATTCAATATAAAATATTGACTCTTACATGTGCCACATGGTTGAATTTACATGTACACATTTTTCAAAAATTAAAAAAATTAAAAAAAGTTATTTAAAAGAAAATAAAAAAACAAAAAATAAGTAATGGTCATTATTCATTATCATTAATTTTAAACAACATTGCTAAAAAAAATAAATCGAACAAAATTAATAAAATTCGGAATTTGATTGAAAACAAAAAGTATTAAGACTGGATTGAGACAACTAAACAAATATAGGGAGCAAATGTATATTTTAATATGTAAATAATTACATAAATAATAATACCAATAAATATTTAATATTATTAAAATAATATAATGACTTCAAAATAAATAGTCAACTAATAGTTTTAAAAAATATTTTATTAAAATTTACCATTATTTTAGTATTTGTCTTCTACTTGTATTCGTTACAACTACTACCTTATTATGAATTGACTAATATGGTATATTGTTAAAAGGTTTTATATCTGAAAATGGTTGCAAATTAAAACTAGATATTGAGGAAAGAATATTATAAAGAGGCTTTTTTATGTCAAATATTTTTGACATTTTATATTAAGTAACGTTGTCACGTGGGTGGATATGGACAATATCAATTTATCATAGACCTACTTAGAACCGACATAAACTTTTATGTTTTCTTTTTTAATTTAATTAATTTAAACTTGAATCAAAATTTAAAATAAGAAACATATCAATATTAATTTACATATAATAACCATGTCGTTATGAAAATCATAGCCAAAATGGTACAATAAAATTTTGGCTGATACGAAACAAAACGGTAAACAACAATAAACTTTTGGTATAATTATTGATTTTCTCCTCCAATTTTTTTAATTTGTTTAATTTAGTCTCTAAATTTTTGAAAGATTTAATTTGATACTCTTATTTTTTAAAATTGATCAATTTAGTATCTCACATTATATTCCAGTTCACGTTGTTTGTATAATGATGAACACTGTACAACAAATTAAACAACTAATCTTAATACCATACTGAATACACATGATTAAGAAAACATAAAAAAAGAAACTAAAATAATGTTGACTACACCCAACAAACAAACAAACCCAATTAACAACTCTACTCACGTTTTTATGTTTTTATTTGATTGCACAGTGACACTCACCAGTGCACAAACGACGTTAACTGAAATATAACAGTAGGTACTAAATTGAATCACTTCAAAAAATAAGAATATCAAATTGCATCTTCCAAAAACTCAAGGACTAAATTGATCATTTCAAAAATTCGGAAACTAAATTAGACCAATTCAAAAAATTAAGGGACCAAATCAATAATTATACCTAAGACAAAATTATTGAAAACATTTATAAATTATTGTTATTAAAATCTTTAAAAACAATTACCATTAAATTTTATAGTAAAAATATAATCACCTACGATTAATGTATTTGGATTCACAAAATCCAATGTAAACAAAGAAAAGTCTTCAGCACCATGTAACACTCACAATTATCAATTTAGACCGCAAAAATAAGTTCCAAAACTTTCGCAAACACCACGTAGCAACAACATCATTATCTTCGATATCACCTAAAGAAACAAGAAGAAAATGCGAAGAGAAAAATAAAATAAAATGCTTCGAAATATTAGAGATCCAACATAAATAAATATTTTTATATAAAAAAATATTTCTGCATAATTTTTTCTCATCTTTCTTTTAATTTTTAATTTCGATATTTGTAAAAATGACCGAAAGACTACGGACTTTGAACTTTAATTTTTTTTGTTGGACATCACAGAACAAATTTTACTTTAACGTACTAATTTCTCAATGGTATTATTTAATAAAAAAGCAATTTTTAATTTTAACACTTTTAAAAATTAAGTAAAAATTATGTATTATTTCAAAAATACTAAGACTATTCAACCTGCGTCATCGAATGATTTTAGTAATGGACACGTGACCTTGTTGGTACTGTAACTTTGACACTCTCGTCGCCCTCCGACAAGTTTTTTTTTTTGGTTTGACATGATACTTTAACTCTGTGCTTATTTTGTTTTACATGGAAACTATACCAAAAACTCAGACTTTCTAAAGATAATTTTATTGTTGTTGATATTTGTTGAAAATTATAAAATAAAATATAAATATAAACAAGTATTTTGTAATTTTCAATAAACAAAATATAAAATGTAATAAAGATGAGTCAAGAGTCACATGGCTTCTGAAGTATCGGACCAACTTGTTCATGTGACAATGTCGAAACAGCCTCTTAAGTCATATATGACTTGTTCAAAAACAATTATCATATAAGTAAACAATACAAATTTTAAAAAATTACATATAAAAATTATTTTATAGATTAATTTATATACAAGATCATATTAATTTATAAAGGAATTAATTTTAGACTTATTTTTTTTCGTCCTAAATCTTTAAAAAATAACTCGTCTAAACATGGTACTAAATGTTTTTTGAATAATATAATTGAAAATTTAGTAAATATCATTTTACATGTAGTCCAAGTTATTAAATACTCTATTAAAATTATAAGAATTAAATTTTTTTTTCACTAAATATAATAGTTAAATGCATTAACTTTTACTAAACTTTAAAACTGTTTATGTACCTACTATATCACTGAGATTTCATTTAAAATTTTTGTTTAAAAAATATGATTTTATGCAAATAAAGTTATTATGCAAGTAAAAAAATAATTAAGTCAATCATTTTTCATTTAAAAATACTTTCTACATCGATTGCGAACTTAATATACGTATAAAAGGAGGACAAAAATAATGTACAGGTTACCTTTTAAAACTCTTTTTACTATAAATCATTAACATTGAATATGAATGTTATATGATGATTGTTTAATTGATATATTTGTATCTATGTCAATTTTAAAACCATCCAAAAAAAAATATTTAAATTATCATAAATAGCAAATTAACTATTATAAAAAAAATTATTTATTATGTGTTTTTCTATATCAGCAGGACAATAGTGTGTAATCCTAATCCTATATTGGTAACTTAAATGATATTCTATTTTATTCACATTGGAATAAACGTTATTCGTGGAAACTTTTTAAGTAAGTTTGACTAGATTTCAACATTCGAGGAAATGCTTTAAAATTTAAAACAATTAAAATAAGAAAACTAAGTTAAAATATAAGTTAATTATACTTGAGCTTAAATATAAATTTTCACATCAATGTGAATATAACTTTCCCTTGTCGCACAATGAAAATAAAAGTGACAAATCGCATGATAACGATTTTTCTGAAAATGAATGCCCAACAACATATTTTTAAAACTTATAACTAAAATGGAACAAAAAAAGTCATATTCGGGAAAATTATGTTTCAAAATCCATCAAATAAATTCAACGTATACGAAAAAAATTGTGACAAAAAATTAATTTCATGATTTTTTTTCTGTTATAATTATACTGAATAAGTTTAGTTATAAGGTTAGGTGGAAGATTTATTTCACATGTTCCTCCTTTAGACAAAAGAAGGAGACAAAAAGTAAATGAAGCAAGTGCATGGAAAATGGTATTTGTATAATGTTCAAAAAAGGACTTACTATTGACTCGTGATAAGGGTAGACACTTTTATTGTTGCATGAAACATATACATAATTTAATAACATTTTTATTCTTATAATACTTGAAGAATTAATTCGCACAATTCAAACTAAATAATATAATTTCGAATGTTGACAAAGAGTGTAGTTAGTATTTTTTTTTTCTTTTAAACATTTAAAGATGAATTTAATTACTAAGTTTAAAATTTCATATTACATAATTTTAAATGATGTTATATTACCAAAACCATTATAAATAAAACAAAATTATGGATTTCATCATATTTCTTTCCACCATATTAATGTTTTTTTTATTTAAAATATCTCAATATAAAGTTATCAAATCTTGTTAGAAGAGGAGTTTAAAGTCTAACTCAACCTCACAAAACTAATTTTAAAAGTAAGGTTTGCACTCCACTTATGTAGAATGAAATTGTTTTATCTTTAGTCGATGTGAGACTTCCGATAGACGTCCTCACTAAGATATAGACATCTCGTGTATGAGTCTAGAAATTGGTGATCCGTTAACGGTTTGATAGCGGATGGAACTGAATATCTAAGAAAATTCACTATGATAGACTCTAACTTGATTATGATACCATGTTAGAAATGAATTTTAAACTTAATTCAACAAAAAAAAAACTGGTTTGTAAGGTGAGGTTAGAAATTTCACTATAATAGATTTTTTTTTTTTTAACATGTGAAGAATGCATATTTAATCTTTTCATCACATTAATCAAATTCACTATGAATATTATTTTTTTCACGTTTTGTTTACTTTTCTCCTTTTTGTCCAAATTCAAGGGACCTCGCATCTAGTTATTCTCTATTCTTTATTTTCGTCTCCATCAAAATCCAAAGAAAAAGATGTGAAATAAAAATCACTTGATTTGATATATAGGTGAAAGAGAAACGTACCAGTGAAATGTTGACTGAATCATGTACAGAAAATGATTGGTGTGTTAGAATTTATGAGGGAGGAGTTCTAAACTAAGTTATAAACTTGCCTGCAGTTGAAATGTCAAGCACCTAAAATCTAATGGTCCAAAATCTTCCAATTATATTTTCTCAGTGTTTTCAATTTTATACTATTCAATACACATAATTTGTAACAGTACATGCTTTGACTTGGTTTTAATATTGCATAATGCTTAAGCCACACTCATAATTAACTTAATAAACCTTTTCTTGAGATCAGATTATGACTTCCCTGAAAGCAATTGAACTGGTTTTTAATAACATTATATGCATACTCTCTACCATGATTCATTGTGACAGATATAAAACTATGATCAAGTATTTTTAAAGGGAGAGAGATAAGCGTTGGAAGACGATTGTTGTAAGCAACATCTCTAGTAGTTCGGATTCTATACTGACTTTTTTTCTTTTAATTTTTTGTTGAGCCTTCAAAAATAGGGATAACAGTGTGTGGTCCGCTAGGTTGCAAAAAAAAGTATGGATTCTCTTTTATAGATTCAACCTAAAGCGGGCGGATAAATTCGGATAAATTGTGAACTATTTTAAGAGAGGATTACCGGAACATACAACATCAATAAGATATGAGTTTAACTTGTTAGAAAAATGATTATTCAAATATTACCATTAATGATAAAAATATAAAATAATATAATAAAAATTATTAAAATAATAATAATACTAAGACATATATATAAATCAACGAATATTAATCAGAAATCCAACAATTATAATAACAATAAGAGAAAAAAAAAACAAGGAAAGGATAGAAAAAGTTTAGGTTGAGGTACACATGATGCTATCTTTAAAAAGAAAACGTCTCCACTGCACAAGGTAATACAAATACACAATACACAATCATATGTGTTTCAAATTATATGCATTTCTCTCCCAAGATATAACAACCCATCAAATCGATCAAGTGTAGCGAAGGATCTCCGAACCTTATGAACATCAATGTCTTAAAGATAATATAAAGAAGAAAAGAAGAACACTTTGGAGAGAACTCTAGTGTTTGTGGTTGTTTTGTTGTGTCATTCCCATGCACCTAGGTGGTATTTATAGGGAGCAAAAATATATACAAAATTAAATTGTAATAAGAAATGTAGTCGTTAATCATAAATAACATTAACTCATAAGATTTAATAGGTATAACAATGCGTTTGACTAGGTTGCAAAAAAAAAGTATGGGTTCTCTCTTACACATTCAACCTAAAGGGGACGGGTAAATTATCAAGTGTTTCGATAGAGGATTACTAGGGACATACATCATCAATAAGACATGAGCTTAACCCACATGTAAGGGATTGACATCATTCTTAATTCAAAACAGTAAAACAATTAATTTATGAGCCTTCATCTTTATATGATGTTCAACTTTATTATTTTTACTCGAGATGAAACTTAAACTCACATTTAGATTTCTAATATAAATCCATGTTTTCATCCCTGCTTCGAAATATATTAATACTAATATGTTAAAAGAAATTAATATTTTTTAAAACATCATTAATGTTCATATTATAGAGATAACACAAAAATAACTCAGGAGAGAATCTAAATTACTTCTAGTAATGAACCTCCAAAAATGATATCTTCCCATGTCATTTCCTTGAACTTTCATAAGCGTAGCTTTGTGCCTCATAAAGTTGTGGCCTCCTCCAGTTCAGTTTCCTTTAACTGTTTGCAGTTTGAAATTTCTACACATTAAAAATCCCAGTTTTCTGATTCCTTACACCAAACCATCCTATTTGCATTTGACTTGACTATAGTGCCATTATTTTATATCTCTTTGCTTTTCATTCTCTCTCTCTCTCTCTTTCTCTCAAAAGCATTCTCTCTCTTTCTCTCTCTCTTTCTCTTTCTCTCAAAGTGATAACAAGCATTCATGACTACAAGCCTTTGATCTCCTTCTCTTCTCAGCACCAGCAGAACCTTTTACAGGATCTTTGTGAGTATATAAACTTCTGGGGTTTTCCATAACACATATATGTATATGTATACGTATACGTATATGTTCTTGCTATTTTGTTTGTATCTTGTAATATTGATTTCTTTCATTTTTTTTTTCGTTTGTGATTACAGGCGGCACCAGATGAACATACCGGAATGGTGAATGAATTGAACAGAAGTGTTGACTTTGAGAAGTTCTCATGGAGAATTGAGGATTTCTCCAAACAAAATATCATGAAATTGAAGTCCAAGCCTTTCAAAATCCGGGGCTGTACATGGTACGTGAAAATGATAAACCTTTGACTGCTTCAGACTTCTGTTCTTTTCATAATAACCGCATTACATAGCCTCACCAAATTGAAAACAAGCACCGAAAAGTTTAGATCACATGGTGATGATACATGACGAGTAAAGGAAAGAAAAAGAAAAACTGAACCTCATCCTTCACTTTATTTCTTTGCTGTGATGACAGAAAGATATTCATGAACCTTTGTTTCTATGAATTAATTTTCATGATGTCACAGGAGGATCCTTGTGCATCCACTGAGGAGTGATGTGAACCATTTTTCAGTGTATTTGATGGTTGCTGATTCTTTACCACCGTACGGATGGAGCAGAAACACGTTCTTCAAGTTGGTTCTCATCAACCAAGTGGACAACAACAAATCAATCGAAAAAGGTACTCAAGTTGTCGAATTTTTAGTTGATTCGGTGGATGGAGATGCATAGTTTATAAATCGATTTTGTGGGTTGAGTTAATTGAGTTTTTAACATTTCTTGCTGGTGTATTTCTGTTGAGAAAACCGATTCTTGTGATGATTTTCAGAGACCAAGCAGAAGTTCAATGGGGGACATCGTAGCTGGGGTTCATTTTTCTTGAATCTAAGTGATTTCTACAACCATAACCAAGGATATCTTGTGAGGAACACCTGCATCATTGAGGCACACATCTGTGTCTCGGATTTAGCACCCAACATTCAGGTTCACCCAAACTGTTCTCCCTCTCATGACTCTTCCTCAGGTGGTCAAGCAACAGAAACATCCTCGGACAGCATCAGTCCAAGAACCTCAGGATCCAGTTCAGCAGAAGGGGAAACTCAAAATGGTTGTTGTTCAAACAGTTTGACACTGAGAGAAGTCGTGGATTTGGAGAGTTTAGCAGCAGAAGAAGAAGCCTTTATTCCACTCCTGGAAGAGGTTTGCATATGGCATCCAAACCTTATACAGTGCCAGAAGGAGAGAACTCGCAGGTTCAGACAATGGGCATTCGCATCATTAGCCCAAGTTCTGCACTTTCTCAAGACCAAAAGGGTTAAAGATATGACTGAAAAAGACATAAAGAATCTTCATGATTTGTGGAAGGAACTTGTGAAATCCTCGGGCTTTGACTTGGCATGGCTTGAGCCATATGTTCAATCAGCATTGGGTTTGAAAGCTTACATGGAAAAAGCAAAGCAATTGAAGAAACTCAAAGACACTGTGGTTGGTTTGGAGATAAAAATGAAGAGACTGAGAGGGGAACTTGCTGCTGCTGAAAGACAATTTGAGGTTTCAAGAAGAGAGTTATCAGAAGTAAGAAGAGGTTTCAATGAGATGGATACGAATTCTCCAATTGGATATGCTATGTTTTAGTGCAAACTGTTTGATATGTGTATATGATGATGATGAACTGGTTTTTGATGAGGCTCGTGCACAAAGTTTTTCAGTTCTAGATTTGTACAAATTATGTTGGAACAATGTTAGTGGCTTTCGTACGAAGCTGGCTAAATTTTTTGTTCAGTTCAAATTTGTTTAATTTTTAGATTTATTTTTTTTTTTTGTCTTATGATTACATTTGAAGATGACTTTTTGATTACCGCTTAAAATGATACACCATATTTTACGATAAAGTTGTAAAAATTTAGTAAATAGATCAAAATAAATAAAAGAATACGATAAATATCATCATTGTCAAAATTATTTAGACAGGGTAATTTTTTATTATTACTTTCAAAAATAATCTTATTTTGTTTGTTTTATATTTATTGGGTTCATAATTAGGATGATTTTATATTTTATTTTCTTGATGTAATTAGTGGTTTATAGAATAGATGTCTAGCGGAGGATTTTGGAAAGAGAGAGGGGTGCGCTTAGAGTTTCATGGGTGCAAATAGAAGAGAAGAAAAACATATCTGCCGACGCACGGAAGCATGACTCAAATATCCTCTAAATTAAGATTTATGTTTATTTCTCTTAAATTTGCATTTGAATATGTTTTTCCACATAAATAATTATGTGTTAACAAAAAAAAAATTACACTTTAAATGTGAAACAACCTCTTTGAATCTTAACTTAATTTCTAAGTGGTGATTTTTCATAATTTTAAGAGTTATTAAGTGTTGATTTTTCATAATTTATTTTGGTGAAATATATAATCATATCTTTCTACTACGAGTTCCTTGCTTCCCAAGTCTTCTCGTATGCTGTCGTTGTTTTTTACTTTGCATTGGAGTCATAATCTTGTTATTTATTGTTTGAATGATATTCTTTTGTCCTTATTCTATTCATAAATGTCAACTCTGGTATTTATATAATCACGTCAACTAAATTAGTATTCTGCTTTTATTTTTCTTAAATCATTAAACAACTTTAAACAAATTAAAATTTTCACGCTAATTCATTATTGGTTTGTTTGCAAAATTAAATTTTAATTTATTTCTAACTTTTATCATTAATATTATTAAATATACATAATAAAAGGTAACTATTATATTACAAATTAAATAATATTTATTTTAAAATTTATTTTTCATAATATCTATGCCATTTATATCTTTAAACAGTAGGAGCAACAATTATGATCCCAAATCATTTATTTTTTCTTTATTGCTGATATAAATGATGGATACTGTTAATTCTTTCAACACACAAAATTATCTAGTCTATATAATTCTCACATCTAAAAGATGAATAATGAAGGTGATATATGTTCGCTCCTCTATTTTGTCTTGTTAAAATTTAATTTTGTTTTTCGTATTTTAAATGTTAATTAATTAGTTTCCAATTTTTAAAATATATCAATAATCATTTTATATAAAATCGTCATTAAATTTTATTATTATAATATTGTTAATATTTCATATAAATTTTCTTGTAAATTTTCTCTAAAAAAATTATAATGAATGATTTTTCTTTTTGTAACTTTTCTATGAATTTTAAAAGTTTCATAGTAAGAAAATTTATATCAAATATAAAATATTTTAGTATATCACATATCACATCTCATCTACCACTACAAAAAAAATTTAATTATAGTAAAAACTTTATTGACGAAATAAATTTGTCAGTAAAACAACATTTATCGATAGACTTTATTAATTGAAATAATCAATCGGTAAATTTAAATTATCAATAAAAATTCATAGGTAAAATTTATAGATAATTTAGAATTAGTATCATAGAAGAATTTTTTTCTAATACAATTTGACAATAAAATGAGATCATATTTAATGCTTTGATATTTTTGTGAAAAATTCATTGATAATTCAATTTCTTAAAAGACACCAGTAAAGTACAATTTTGATTACGAATGAAAAATCTGTTGATAAATTTGTAAACAAAAATTGGGTACCAAATTTTCCATCCAATTTAACGAAATGTGTTTATAAATTAAGTAGATATGTATGAAAAAAAAAAGAGAAGATTAAGAAGAAAGAAGATGAGAAGAAGAAGAAGAAAGTGGGTGAGGAAGAAAAGAAGTGAGGAGTCGGAAACGGTGCATCAAGTGCATCAACGACATCAATGACAACAATGACATCAATGAAGCGGCGAAAGTAGAATGACAACAATGATGGAGGTGGTGGTAACAACGGAAAAAAAATAGGAAGAGTGAGAGAAGGAGGAAGAGAATGAAGAGAGTTAATGGTGGCAATGATGGATATGGAGGAACCAATGATAATTCTGGTAACTTAACAAAAAAAAAGAGATGAGAAAAAATCAAATCGAAATATTTATTGACAAAAAAATTCATCGATAATTACTAATGAATATTGACTAATAAATAATAATTATTAATGAAAAATTATCAATTTTTTTTTAATAATTAGTAATTACATACAAATTTTTTGATGCGTCAATAAAATTTATTAACGAAAATTTTACTGAGATAAATCATTATAATTTTAGTTTACCTATAAATTTTAAATATTATCAATGAAATTTGACCAAGTGTATATTTTTTAACCGTAACTTTTACAATTGTGTGAGAATAAAGAATTGTCACTTAAAAGTATAAAAAGATTAAATGACTTATTTTCTTAAACAAAAATAATGTTACCAGTGATTTGAAATTGAAAAAATAGAAATAAATTTGTAAAACAAATAATACAATAAAAATATGTTAGAAATTTCACATTTATAATAAATAAAGTATATTTACATGGGAATCTCATTTTACAAGTTTGTACAGTTAGGTTTAAAAATCTTTTCAAATCTCTTGTTACAATATTTATTATTTATTAACATTAAAAAAAAAAAAATATATATATATATATATATATATATTACAAAAAATTTTATTAACCAATTTAAATACTTATTTATAAAATAAAAAATTATTATTTATTAAAATAATTATAAATAAAAATTTATAATTATTTATTAATTAATTAATTAAAGACTAATTTAAAAACCAGTTTATTTAATAACAAAAACTTTCATAATTAATATTTAGTGATCATTGTTAATTTTAAAAATCAATTTAGAAATAATTATAGTTTATATTTATAATAATTATTATTTTAATAATTAATAAATTTTTATTTTATAAATTATTATTTAAATTTATCACTAAATTAAATTAGTTGCTAATGAGTATTATTTTATATATATATATATATATATATATATATATATATATATATATATATATATATATATATATAATATAATATGTGAGACAAATTTATATATTATAAATAAGTTTTTGTGTATATTGAATTATTCTTAAAAAAATTCTCTCTCTTTTTTTCAATAATAGAAGTGAATAATGATGACATTGAAGATTTGTGCATGAAGGGCATGGCAGCATTGATGTAAAAGGTTTACACGTATTCACCTGTCTTGCAAACATGGACTGTGGAGCTGCCAAGTCTCAAACATTTGCATGAGGAAAACGACACAAAAACCTCAGAAGAAGCAAAGTGTGAGGGGCAAAACCGTGAGAATAAGATGATATAGAATTATAAATATGGTGATAGAAGGATTGAACTGTTAGTGATAAACCGAGGAAAAGCCATGGAAGAAAGTGTTGGAGCAGAACAAGAACAACGAAGGATGAGGATGAAGGTGATGGTTGGTGTGGATGAGAGTGATGGAAGCTTCTATGCTCTGAAATGGGCCATTGATAACCTCTTCACTGCCATGGCTACTGTGGGAGAAGCAACAGAGGAGAATGAGGGCATGGTGATTCTGGTTCATGTTGAACCTAAAGTTCAAAACTTTGTTTACCCAGTTGGACCTGGTGGAGCTGGTTATTTTCATTCCCTATATATTAATTTATCCATGTCTTTCAAGTATTTATTAATTTATCTTTGATTTCTTAAAAAATAATATTTGTTTATATTTTGACTATGTTGTGCTTTTTTTTTTTCGATTGTGTTATTAGGTTTGTTTATATTGTCATGTTGTTGTTTTTAAGTGATTCCTAAAGTAAATAGGACTAGCAATTAAGAAAAATAAAAGTGTATTTCAAAGGCAAAAGAATAAAATATGTGTGTGTTTTTTGTTGGAGTGTATTTTTTGGAGAAAATATATGATTTTTATGGTGGCTTTAGCAGCATTTTATCCTGCAAATGTAGTGGTGGATTCAGTGAAGAAAGCACAAGAAGAACAATCAGCATCTGTTCTCTCAAGGGCATTGAAAATGTGTCATAATAAGCTGGTAATTAATTAATTGTCTCATTACCTTGCCAAAACTTTTATTTTTAACACTAATTATTGATTAACAAAATTTTGATGAGTAGAGATACTATTACACAAACAGAAATTAATGTGTCTTTTAAATAAACATTTTTTAAAGTAAATTTACTCAAAACATATCAGAAATCATAATAAGTTTTTGTTTTCTAAAAAAATTAAAGAAAAAAAGACCAATTTTGAGTTCCTACAAGAATATAAATTATACTTAAAATGCATTTGATTTGATTGAAACACAATTTTGTATTTTATTTTGATCTCTGAACTTAGAATATTACATAATAATGTTCCATGAATGAGGATGAAAATGCAGGTGAAAGCAGAAAGCATGATTCTGAATGGAGATCCAAGGGAGATGATATGTGAAGCAGCAGAACAAATGCAAGTTAATCTTCTTGTTTTGGGGAGTCGTGGCCTTGGTGCCCTCAAAAGGTTTGAATTACTGCCCTTGCAAATACTTTTTTTAGGTTAAAATACAGTTTTCATCTCTTATTTATATGTTACATTTTGAGTGTTTTTTTTTTAGTTTAAAAAAATATTCTTTTACAGTTTTCTTCTTCATACACCAATCCACATTGGTACTTTTTCAATTTTCTTCATTTTTTTATACTGGGGATGTTGACATTCATTTTGACTAATGTGACATGTTTTGTAATTTATTAGTGCTTTTGATCAAAGTAGTATGATATTATAAAGTAATAATCAATTTGATCTAAAAGAAAATCTTTTAAAAATCAAGGTGGAACTCGTTCAATGTAAAACTTCACTGAAATTTAAAATGTCAATTATTACTATCTATATTTATCCTTTCATTTATTTAAGTTTATTCATAGATTAATTTTGATTTTCTTTGAAAGAGTGATGATTCTATGTATGTGTACATTTGGTTGCAGGACACTTCTTGGAAGTGTGAGTGATTACTGTGCACATCATGCAAGAACACCCGTCCTTATTGTGAAACCACCTCCAGAGCAAAACAAAAAGCAGTAACCCTAATTTCCAGTCTCTTCAGCCTATGTTTAATGATGAATAAAAATGTTTTTAATTTTCTTTTTCTCTGAAACCATCTTTTAATTTTATCTGCATTAGAATAATTTAGATGGTGCTCCTTTATTTTGTACTAAAATATTTAAATAGCTCCCAAAATATCATTTCACATAGTTTTACCGTTGAAAATGAATGAAGAACTAAATTTGGATTTGCCATGAAAGCTACACTAGCCTGCCAAAAATGTCCTGAAGTCTTTATGGGACTTTATACTCATCTTTGTCTTCATATAAAATATAGATAAAATATATAAAAAGTCTTCATGGGACTTTATACTCATCTTTTAAAATAGAGTATAAATAACTTTCTTGCAATCATCATTGCAACTTGATATAAGAGAAAAGAAAACGTAGTATACAAGCATCCCTAATTCAATGCTGACATCTAGGAACAATATTTTGTTTTGTGCAACAGAGTCAATTATGAACTGTTGACAAACTACTATAAATCACTTCAAATTAAAATGATGTTGAACAAAAATCCTTGCCGAACCACACAACTAGATTCCATAGCGAAATTGCCCTTGGCAGCACATGCTGCTGTCATTCACAATAGTCAAAGACTTACCTCAACTTGCAAATATCAGAAATCTAACACGACCCAAAACTGTGCCTCTTGCAAGAAATTGAGACAAATGGAAAATATATTGGACAATTATCTGAAAAATTCAAATACACTTGTTGCCTAGAGGCTGATATCAATCCACAGAAACGTTGATATTCTATCAAAATTTCTAGCAGAATAACTTCAATGTCTTTGTAGTGGCAAACATGATCATCCAATCAACCCAACGTCATAATATATGCAACTGCAGCTTCATACACCTACTACCTACATCATATTTCAACTATCATTTTCAAATTGGAAAATCCCGAATGGACCACAATTTATTCTATACTCACTTTCATATGCACATTCCTTATAGAATATAATTTATTCTACACTCACTCTCATATGCACCTTCCTTATAGAACATATGGGATGAAATTGAGTTTCTGACCAGCTATAGAGGGGAAATATATTAAACTTAAGGGTAAGATGTGCTTCAAAAATTGGCATAATTTTATAACTTTTTTTCAAATTTGGCTTTAACCCTTAAAAAAATTATCTTATTTTCTTCCCTTTAATTTGGAGATACTTTACTTCTGATCCTTTAAAGTGATTCTTGTGACGATTTATAACTGTCATTAAATGTTAATTATATAAGTTTATAACCACTTTCACGACTATTGAGTGGAGAATTTTAAAAATGAGATACATAAAAATAAGACAATTTTTGAAAGAGTACAACCAAATTAGGAAAATTTAAAATATATATACAAATTTATTATTTTAGTATTGTAAATGTTTGTTTGGTTCTTGTATTTTCTAAAATGTAATGGATTTCGTCCACGTTCAAGGCAATGAAGTCAAGAATAAAATCTTCAAAATCACCGCTTTTAAAATAAAGGAACTAAAATTAACTTTGACCAAATTTTCAGAGACTGAGAACACATTTATCCGAATCTTTACACAGACATGTAATCAGAGACATGAAAGGCAAGGCAACCAAAGGAAAAGTATGTACCTATTTTTCCCACCCTCCTAGTCTCGTTTCGGGGTCATAGTTAGAGAACAACCGAAACTCATTTCCAAGTTTGCTGGAATGCTGAGGCCTAAATCCACAAGGATACAGGCCCAAGATCTCTGCTGCCCTTTCTTTCTGCACTTTCCCTACAAAAGTGTAATACAAAAATTACAATACCCAACAACGGATACAGTTATATTTCTTAGTAATTCTTCAGACTGATCATTTCGTCATAAACATTACAAGTAAATTATCATTTTTAGAGAAATGATAAAAGCACAATATGATAAAATTCATTGATACCTGTCAGCAGAAGCACAAATGACTCTCCAGGTTGTATGAGCAGACGAATCGTTTCAGCAACTTTCTCCAAGCACTCTTTGCTCTACTACCAAATAATTACGTCAAGAAAATCATTAGTTATGTCACTATGTTTTAAGGTGGAAGTATTGTATACTGCCAGTCTAATAGCCTCACACTTGATGTCTTTTCTATCTCCCCACCCCAACCCCAACCACCAAAGGGACAAAAATTCCATTACAAATTGAATAACAAAGGCTCACCAATTACATTCACTCCTATTCCTAGATTTTGGAGCTATTTGGATGAACTTCTTAGAAGAAATTATTCGGGGATTACGATACTGGTTCAAGACTGATTTTTTTTTATCTCTGGTCAAGCTATTCACCCAAATGAATCTTTAGGCAGTAATCTAACTTTTTTTCTTTAGATTAGGATGGAAGGAGAGAAGGTTTGACATGTCTTAAATAACACCAGATTTTCTTTTAATCTTGCATTGTGGGTTCCTCTTCTAGTAACAAGTACAAATACAAAAGTCAGTTACGGAAAAATAAAGCAGACTGGTGATTCATTGCCAGAAGCTGTGAATACACGAAACAGGCTTTAAATTAGTTCACAATGAGATATAGAAACCTATGTATCCATGAAACATGCAATTCAACTCATTGAAAAGAGATGTTAAGGAATGCACCGTACAGCACGGCCTTTGGTTTGTCCAACACGGCATAATTTTCTATGAAGCAAAATAAAAGACTAGCTGCATATTGATTTCTAATTGCAATCAAACGTACAGGGGAGGAATATCTGCTTCATACCACAGTACTGTTATTACTTTAATCAGGAGACGATGGGGAAAAGGTATACCAGAGATGGAGGAATCCAACTTAATTAAGGTATACAGTTCAAACTCTTTTAACAACTTGCACACTTAAGTTAAAAAAAAATCATTTTTCACAAGAAAAAGACTTGATCAATTTATCCTCAGCCAATCGAACCATTTATAGTTTCTGTGAAGTACAAAGCAATTGACAGAAATGGAAGCAAAAGATACAGAAGACGCCAATTTACAAAGTAATACGTCAGCAATTAATTCTCACCAAGTAAGGAGGATCTGCAACTACAATTTTGCAGGAATGTTTCAATTCTGATGGTATTTCATCAGGAAGATTGTAGTCATAAAATGTGTAATCACTTCCATATTGCTGAAAACGTTTGTCGTACTCAAGAAGTTGCACAGTAGCATCAGGATTCATTTGCTGAAGATTGAAGAAAGGAAAAAGAGAATGTTAGAGCAAAAGCAAATCCAATGGATTATAATTTTCATACAATATCTTTTAACATTGTCAACTAATTAGAAACTAGAAAACACTCTAAATATGATTTTTAAAAGTCTTATAAAAAAATGAAAAATCTTATCGTGCATGCATTTGACAAATGTATGATAGTATGAACGAGTAAAAAATATATACTGTCAGTGTATTCTAATTGAAGTCATTAGATAAGACTAATTGCTGAAAATGAGGCCTTCTTCGTCTCTTTACCAGTCTCAAATGAGCTTAATTTTCATAGACTGTGTTAGTGTAAAGATTTTTACTCTGTCAACAAATTAGATAACATCTCAAGTATTACTTATTAAATAATTATCATAAAAGTTCACAAATTTATGATAAATAACAATACATGATTCAATGCATTACAAATAAACTACCTCCACCTATAAGGATTTGAAATTCCAAACATTTTCTACACTGAGACTTTTTATATTACAAATTAAACCAGGACCACAACAACCTTCATATATTTTTTGGGTAATCATGTTATTGCTCCAAAATGTCCAGACTTAGCACCTGAGTAATCTTCTCGGAAAAACCTCACTCACTATCTCTAGAAGAGTCTTCCTGCAGTTACAATTTTTTCACGCGCAACAATCAACCTCGAACATGAGATCAGACTTAAAGAATCTAAGTTCATTTCAACTGGAACCAAGTAAACTTGTTCTAAGCAAACTTCATACGTAATCCAATCTCTTAAGACAATGCTCAATAACTTTTCAACTATCATGCAAATTTCATACCAAAATCGTGATCGGTAATCCCAACCACTCACACTCAAACAAAAAGGTAAACCCATTTACTAATTAGAAGAAAAATAAAAATAAAATTACAATATCAGAGGAGCAAAAACAAACCTTGAGATAAACATAGAGAGTAGGGCAAGCAATGCAGGCAACGCGAGCGTGGACGCCACCGCAGAGAGTGAGAACTTCCTCGGACACGGTTTTCGCTGTTTCTGGAGTGTACCAGAACTGGCTCAAATTCCAATTCTCGGACACGAGAGAAACCTCGGACCCTTCTTCCGCGTCGGACTGACGCTGCTGCTCGGCGAGGAATTCCTTGAGAGCGGCGAGAGTGTGGGAGCTGAGAGAGGGTTCATCATCGTCGGAGGGCGCCGAGGACTCAGTGAGTCCGGCCACCGAGTTAGGGTTCAGTTGGAGTTGGTCCGTCATTGCTCTAATCTGGTGTGGGAGGAAGAGTTGGCGAAGAGGTTAGTAGGGATTCGAATACAAGCTAATACATTATCCGATTCGGGTTCGGGTTTGAAATCATCGGATCCAAACCGAACCAACATGAAACTAGCCGGCTTTTTTTTTAACTTTATTAAGATATTTATTTTATTATTATTATATTTTAATAGGAACTTTTTTGTAAAATTATATTTAAGAGTTAAAATTATATTAAATATTTAAGTACAATGTCTAAATAGAGTTTAATAATGTTATATAAAGGAATTAAATAATGAATGAAATTTACTGTATTATATATTATAATCTCAAATTATTCATATATTTTCGAAAGTAATATTTATAATAATAATAATAATAATAATAATAATTAAATTAGTAAACAGATGTAAGCAATCATTTTCGTTTTTTGTTATGTATTGTTGAGAAAAATGTGGTTGGTGTAATTAAAATTAGGCTTTAAATACCTTTTTCGTCCTCATTTTCGTAGTATTTGTTGTGGATGGTTTTCATTTTAACAGAATGTTTAAAATGGTTCTTATTTTTACCGAATGCCTAAAATGGTCATCATGCAATTCGTGTTTTATTTGGTCCTTTTTTGTGTGACGCCATTTAAATCAGGAACGGTGTACAGTACACGTAACACACCCCAATGCAACGTAATACAAACAATGTCACATGTACAGTGCTCCCTTACTGATTTAAACAACATAACAGAAAAGGACCAAGTAAAACAGGAATTGTGAAAATGATGATCATTTTAAACATTCGGTCAAAATGATGACTATTTTAAACATTCTGTCAAAATTAGAACCATCTGCAACAAACACTACGAAAAAGGTATTTAAGCCTTAAAATTATATATTTTTGAATTTTAATAATTACTATATATTGGATAAAATTTGCAAGTACAATATTGTTATATTATATCTAATATGATTATATATAACAAAAATGATGATTATAAGTTGATATTGTGGTTTTGAAAGTGTATTACAAAGATTGATATCAAAGGTAAGTTCATTTAGTGCATTAACTGTAAGCTTTGAATATTCATTTTTGAAATAGCCTTGAATGGAGAAACACGACAACTATGATGAAAAATGAAATGTACCATAATTATTAGTATAGTACCCGATCCAATTATCGAAGACCCTTGTTAATTTATATGAAGGGTCCAATTTTATTAAATACAGAGTTTCTTCCTTCACCTCCAACTTTTCTTCTCCACTCCCAAAGTTTTCTAAAATTTTCTAATGAATCTTGACTTTTTCACTGGGGTAAAAAATAATTTTCAAAATTCGGTAATTTGTTTAATCGAATTTCGAAATTTGATAATTTCTTTTAGTGGATTTCAAAATTCAATAATTTACTTAATCAAATTTTGTTAATCAGTAACTACCTAAACCACATTTTGTTTTTTAAATAAAGAATTTAAATAACTTTCAAATTGAGAAAAATAATATTTAAACATTAATTTTTTATCAAAGCTCCTAAAAAATTATTGTATATTTGTAGAACATTTTTCAATTTACATTAAATGGTATTATTTTCAAGTTATAAAATGTTAAATCAAGTCAGATATAGCTAAGATAACACTAGGTCAGACTTATGTAATGTTAGTTTCATGTAATTTCAAACCAAGTTAACCCGAGTTAATGTCAAGCCAAGTCGGCCTAAACTTAGGTTGAGTTGAGTCGAGTTTGGTCTAACTTAAGCAAAATAAGTCATAGTCCTAGTCAAGTTGAGTTGGCTTGAACACATAGAAGTTAACTTTGTCTCAATTTGAGTTGATTCTAAGTCAAATCGTACTGGGAGAGATCCAAATCTAAACAAATAAGTGTGGGTCTATGTTAAGTCAAGTTAGACCCATTGCTGATTAAGTTAAGTCAATCCTGATCAAGGTCGGGCAGTGTTGGTAGAAATCCACATTGATCCAAGTTAAGACTGATCCACATTCATCTTAGTCCCATGTTTCGCCAAGTTAGTTTAGACTAATAAAAACCGATCATGGTATGCTCAAGCCATATTAACTTTAAGTCAAGTTGAACAAAACCAAAACACTTAATCAAATTTGAAATTTAAATAATTCTAAATAAAAATCTGTCAAACAAAGTCAGTGTCGAGTTGAATCCAAACCAAGTAAACTTGAATCTAAGTCAAGTAGTTAAGAATCTAGAATTCATGTCAAGTAAAATTTCATCATAAAGTTTCATCATGATGAAACTTAGCCAAATGATACAAAGTAATAAGTTAGATTTACCCATACCAAAATGGAACGAAACCGCCTAAACACACCAAAACAAAAATTTGAAAACATAAAGAATTTAAAATAAAACTATAGAATTGTCATTTGAATTTTCTTTAAAATTCTACAAAAAAAAAAATTATAATATTGAAATACCTCAATATTAATAATTAATATTGAAATATCTCAATATTAACTAAGTTTCTAACACATGAACACGATAAAGCACAAAACAAATTATATTTTAATTGTAACCATATTAATTATTTATCACTTTTCTATTGGCAATCGAATTGACAAAGTATTTCATCTTCAATTTCGGTTAATGTTATTTGAAGGTAGTTTGATTAATATTTATCTCCATTACATTTACTCATTCGCAAAGAACAAACAGTCAATTATACACCGACATGCATATTAGTTAAATTAAAAACTGCATTTCGTTATAATATAGTTATTAAAATTAACAATGACGTTTGAATTATACTTTATACCGACATTACCGTGGCCCATGTAACAGCTTTGATTTTAACAAAAATAAAATACGGGAATCAAAGATTATTCCCATTTAAATCATAACAAAAATCCAAAAAGCAGGGTACTAAATTCAAGTCTTGGAATATAAATTTACGTCCAAGAATAAAAAATCCTTCATTTAAATCCTTGCTTAAAAGGAACTAAAAATAAACTAAAGCCATAAAAAAGTATTACACAATATTCGATATTGTAATAAATGAAGTACAAAGATCGAATCAAAATCTCTGGTACAGTACAACTTCGAACTGCTTAACGATTAGCCTTGGCAACTCTTTCAATTTCATCTTTTTTCTTGATCGCATAACTGAAATAAAGTAGCAACCTTAAGTAACACAGTATAATTAAATACGATAATGTAATTTCACTTGATCAAAGAAAAATTATACCTGTTGGATGAACCTTTTGCGGCATTAATAAGTTCATCAGCCAAACATTCAGCAATTGTCTTGATGTTTCTAAAAGCAGCTTCCCGTGCACCAGTTGTTAGAAGATAGATAGCCTGATTAACACGTCGTAGGGGTGAGATATCAACGGCTTGTCTCCTCACCACTCCAGCAGATCCAATTCTCGTGGCATCTTCACGGGGACCACTGATAAAACAATAGCAAATAAATAACTACAATAGAATAACATAATATTTAATCCACTACATTACCAAAAACTGAAGACTTCATAAAACAGAAGAGTATTCCATAAAACAATAGCAAATAAACAATAAATATCAAAAATATCAAAAACATAGGAGAATGATCAGATAGAGCTAATACAATAGCGCCATCATCCTGGCAATCAAACCAATAGGGAAATACTTAATCGTCATGTCATTCTCCACATGCTGCATCATTGACCTTTCACCCCAAAAAATAAAACTAAACCCAAAACCTTTGAATACCTTTTCCCTGAACTAATAATAAACAAACACCAAAAAAACAAGTAAAATAACTTAAGCATCCGCGTAAGATAAAATGAGCTAAACCCATATAGGAGAATGATCAGATAGAGCTAATACTTTTGCCATCATCCTGGCAATCAAACCAATAGGGAAATATTTAATCGTCATGTCATTCTCCACGTGCTTCCTCATTAACCTTCCACCGCTTAAAATATAACTAAACCCAAAACCTTCGAATACCCTTTACCTGAATTAGTAAACAAACACAAAAAAAAAGTAAAATAACTAAAGCACCCTCGTAAAGACAAAATGAGCTAAACCCATATAGAAGAATGATCAGACAGAGCTAATACTTTGGCCATCATCCTGGCAATCAAACCAATAGGGAAACAATTAATCGTCATGTCATTCTCCATTTGCTAAATCATTGATCTAGCAACCCTAAAATTGCACCTAAGCCACGAAAATTTAATTTCCTAACCCCAGAAGTTGTAAATCAACAATTAAAAACAAGTAAAATAGTTAAATCACAACATAAAGATATCATGAGAAGTACTATTAACAAATGAAATAATAGGTTTCCCTTTTAAATACTATATAAATATAAAATATAGTTTTACGACAATAGAAGATAAAGACAATTACCAATCATACTTAACTACCAAAATATCATGAAACAGTAAAAACAAACAAAAAGGAAATAGATAATTAATTTCACCTAAGAAATTATAATACATTTCATGATATATTTTTAGCACAGAAACTACTAGAATAATTCAAACCAGATGCAAAAAAATCATAAGCTTATTTTTATTTATTTAATGAGAATGATCAGATAGAGCTAATACATAAGTGCCATCATTCAGGCAATCAAACCAATAGGGAAATAAATGATCATCATGTCATTCTCCAACTCTCCAACTATCATCATTGATTCCTAAAATTAGGTGGCCCTAATCAACTAAGGATGTCCATTACTTCTAGTATAACCAGCCAGTGTACCACTTCAAAGAATGCTCTTACGTCAACATACTTAATAACTTCTACCCCCAAGCCAAAATATTTTATCACGCACAGATAACAGTAAGTAACAAATATAATTACGAGAATGGTCAGATAGAGCTAATACAAAACGCCATCATTGAGGCAATCAAACCAATATGGAATTCATAATCATCATTCCATTCTCCAAATCAATAGACACTGACTTCCCCAATAAATTATACTACAAATTTTAAGTTCAAAAAATTAAAAACGGAAAATATTTGTTAATGTGTGTCCAATTTCATCGCATACTTTTAAAGAAACAAGTTTACAGCATCCCAGCGACATATACACAATTAAAACCAATTAGAAAGTCATCCGTGCATAAAAACATCACAAAAACAATTACAGGCACTAGAACATACCTATTGATGACAGCATCCACAATAACCTGAATTGGATTCTGGTCAGTGAGCAAGTGAATGATTTCCATGGCATGCTTGATAATCCTAACAGCCAAAAGCTTCTTTCCATTGTTTCTTCCATGCATCATAAGAGAGTTAGTAAGCCTCTCAACAATGGGGCACTGCGCTTTCCTGAACCGCTTCACCGAGTACCTGCCGGATGTGTGAGGAACGTACGTGGCATGCTTCGAGGACACCACTCCGATATAATCAGCCAACGAAATATCGTTAACCTAATAACAAAAAAAAAGGAAGATAAATTAAAAAAAAAAAACTGTCTAATCAATTTAATGTCAAAGTATTACCACTAACCTAATTACTAAAGAAAATCTCATAATAAACAAACTACATGGATACACATTTCAAAAACTTTCATGAAAAGTCGTGTAATTTTAGAATTTAGCAAGATTAATAACTAGATAACAGCAAGTGATAAGTACCTGAATGTCTTCGAAGCTCCAACGGTTGAACAGTTTGACATCTAGTTGGGTGGGATCTGGAACGGCCCCAGCTTCAGTGACGATGTCCGCCATGGCTGCAGAGCAAAATGAAAAGAGAGAGTTAGCGAAGAGAAGAATGAGAAGAAGAAAAGCAGAAAAAAATGTGAGAGAACGAACTGGTTTGTAGGCACAGAGGGTGCAGTGGAGTGGCGGAAGAAGCTGCAAGTGCAATTGCAACGACACAAACCCTAGGTTTATCGAATTGACATTTGGTTATTTATAGTGATCGAAAACCCTAAGTTGAACGGTTAGGCCTGGCCCATTGAGGTTTGGGTATTTCTCTTCGGCTGTGGACTTGGGCCTTGGTGGTTTGCGTAGGATGTGTTTGCTTTTGTTTTCATTACATGGAGAGGGCGATTACCTGCACCATATCCTTCCATTTCCAAACTTTATTTTGCGGAATATAATAAATAATTACACAATTTTTTTTTCGAAAGTAAACATTTCCTCCTTTTAAGGAAAACATTTTGAAGGGGTGGGGAAAGGGATATGATGGGGTGTAAGAAGTAATTGTCAAAAATTGTATAATGTTACCCGCGTATTGTACAGGGTTAAATATGTTTTTTGATTAAGTGAAATTTGGAAATGGTTTTCTTCGAAAATTTTGATCAATTTAGTCTTTCATATCTATAAATGTATGAATTTAGTCCTTTTAACCAGATTTTGTTAAGTTTATCTAATGTTTCAAACGCATTTCATGATAGTATTTGACATCGTTTGACTCATTTTTGCTTAAATGTTAACTCAAATATTATCATAAAATGCATTTGAAACTTGAAATAAACTAAACAAATTTTGATTAAAAGGATTAAATATATGTATTTCTGAAAATGAATGACTAAAGTGATCAAAATGAAGGACTAAATTAGTTAAATGTTTGAATGAGGGATTAATTTTAAATTTCAGTGAAACTTGAAGGACAAAAACATATTTAACCAAATTATATATTATGTATCAACGCCGGAAAATTGATCTTTTTTTCTTTTCTCCTTTGCCATGCCATAGAATCAGCTTATTAGAGTAAATCAGCATATTTACTCTTTTATTTGAAAACAAATTCATTTTGGTGAGTCTAAAGGGTTCATCAATTTTGAGAAAGATAAACGTTTATATTTAAGAAAAAACGTTTATATTCAGCGCATGTGCATGTATTAGACGCTTATAGTTAAGAACTTGGTTGGATTCATTTACTTCAAAAACAATGGAAGCAAGTCATGATGTTTTTAAAAGACTTTTACTTTGTAAAAACTTGTTTATCTTGAAATGAATTACAATCCATCGATACATTATATCTGCACACTGAACAACACTGTAAGACAAACGATCTTTGTTATCATACAAATTTTAAAGCATCAGACTTGTCGTATCATATGGTTTTAGTTCCAACACTTTTTCACATCCAGAGAACTTTGTGAAGAACAAAATTGGAACAGTCCTCGATGTTAAAATGAATGAAAACTTGAAAAGTAGGATCCTAGGATTGTAAGCAAAATTCATTTTTTTTTTTTACATTTAACATAACCAAGAGGACCATTATTCACCATGCCAAAAGCTAAAACCATTAGGAGATAAATACCATCCTATATCAGATTCTGAACTTTCCCCTATATAATGTCATTTCTTAATTTTTAAACATTCCCTCCCCAATTGGTGATTCCGAATTTCTATTTACTTTTCAAGTATCCACCGCCAATCTGTTGTAAGTTTTAATGACAATTGTTTGGCAGAATAGATGCCTTAGAAATCAAAGTTCAGGTCTGATTAGAAACAAATTCGGTGGACAATGTTAATCTAAAAGCATGATGCTTCTTTGAAATATGAATAAGTGGATAACAATCTGAAACCATGAAAATCTTAACGAAAGTGCTGAACTATAAACAAATTTGCTACATCGCAATTGGAAAAAAAAAACACCAGTGTAATATTTTAGATACCAAGAATGCCAAAAATTATATTGGATTGATCACATCCATTGCAAAAGGAACATAAAATGAAAAGCAGTACATAAAACCCAAACCACAATTTTACTCAAAACTCTGCCAGCTCAATAACATCAAAAATAGAGTGTCACAGTGTAATAACAGATTCAGGACAATAAAATATGGCATTGCTAACTACCACAAAAAAACAGCATTGTTTCACATGAACACTGAATCAAACAATCAAAAAGACTCTAGCGCAATCTCCTTGCTTCTCTCTCAGACTCAAGAAGGGTGAGAATGTCTCCCTCTCTCACTGGTCCCTTCACATTCCTCATGATGTGACGATTCTGATCATCCAAAAACTTCACTCTAACCTGAGTCACCTGCCCTCTGGACCCAGTTCGGCCCATAACCTTCACAACAATAGCATGCTTCACCTGAGATTCCATCCTGCTCAAATATAAGCCATTTTTATAAGTATGTAGTTAGTAAGGTCTGCATATCACATTAGCAGTGAAAAGGGAGAAACATAAAAACAACACAATCAATATCTACAATCATGAATTCAGCATCAAATTTGAACAAATGCAGTGAAAACCAAAAGTGAAATACTAACAGGACATAATTGAGTAACTAATACGCAAAAAGGTTTATCAGGTGTGATAAACAGTTTGTTCAAAATGAAGTCATACACTGTATATAAACCAACCATGAACTCATTTCAACTTGCTATGGAGAATGATCAGATAGAGCTAATACATGAGTGCCATCATTCAGGCAATCAAACCAATAGGGAAACAATTAATCATCATATCGTTCTCCAACTTAACATTGTTCTATCTCCTAAATCCCAAACATGAAAAATTCCATAGCATTACATGAAAAGCATGTACATTATCATTAACAGAGCAAACAGCTTGATTTCAATTCCAAGTCTAACACAGTGGATCGAACATAAAAAAAAATATAGAACCAATTTAAATACATTTCTTTACTACGGCTCCTACAAGAAAATATTAAAACAATCAAGCTAATAAAGTTAAAAAAAAAAAATCTACAAATTAAAGACAATTATATTTTCTAAACCGACTCAAACCAAAATAAAATAAATTATTGTTCACTGGGTGTGATGCAACAAATTTATCATCAAAACCAACACAACTCAACAGCAATCATAACACTGAGGCTTCACACCGTCATAAACCACTACCAACTGAAAATCATTAGGATCATGAATAGCAAACAAATCACATTATTAAGATAAAATATACTATTACGGCAAATTTATAAAAATATCATTAACCTTATATGAATCAAATTTATAATGAAGAAAATGAGTGTTGAAATTCAATGCAGATTTCAGAAACACCAATGGGCATACCTGATATTAAGAAAGAGGAAGAGGCTAGGGGTCGCAGCCGCAGCTTTCACTTCAAACTCCACAGAAGAAAAGCAACAAACCCTAGGTATTGAAATTTATATGAACACTAGATTAGTTGTTAATGACAATTTTATCCATGGAATACCATCTAGGTACATAATATGAGTGTGGACCTTATTGGAAATTACGATATTCAATTTTAAATATTTTTATAACATAATTGTAATATGAAAATATGTATTGTTATATTATTTAAAAGTACACGAATACATAATATGATACAGTAAATAATAAACATTTATAAATTATATTCTAATTATTCATTGTATTCTTGTTCCTGTCAATATTAAAATAATAATCTTCAACTAAATTATAGACATATATTATTTATATATATTATGTGTTTTATATATATATATATATATATATATATATATATATATATATATATTAGTATATATATATTAGTATTAGTATAAATATAGCGTTATGCGTATGTGTGTACACATTTTTTAAATATAGATAATATTATATTAATAGATGATAATAGTATAATGTTATTAAGTTAATGTATAAAATACATGTATATTTATTAAAAATAAAATGAAATTAATAAAAAAGATAATTGTTGATAATAAAAAAAGAAAAAAAAATAAATCGTTTTATAGAAAATAGGTAAAAGTTATCGTTAATTTTACAAAAATTTAATAAATAATTATATTGCAAAGGATATAATTAGTATAAAATGTGGACACAAAAAATAAATCTTCTTTATATATTGTTATAAATATATAATAAAAATTTTAAAAAGTCAACTTGGTCTCTGATGTGGTATTTAACTACGACCGACCATCATTTAACATCTCTATGCTAATATATGCAATTATTGTTTATATTTTTCTTCATGTAAAATTACTTAATAAATAAATAAAAGAATTACAAATTATTATTTATTTATGTATATGTAATATTCATTAATTAACAAATGAAAATTATAGAAGTAATCAAAACATAAGAAAAGTCTTATGATTATATTCTATTCTAAAGTTTACTTTCAGTTTCAATTATGGTGATGAATAATTGGGATTTCCTCCATGATAGATTATCTTCTAGCTCAAACTTTTTTTATGATGATTAGTTATGGAAGTTTTCTCGTAAGATAGAATTTCTTTATAGTTTAACTCTTAAATTTGGTGTTCAAGGTTTATTTGCTCTAAAGTTTTCTTCATATTACTTAAACAACAACATTGTTGCTCAAGTGTAAAGGACATATTTAAATTATGATCTTACAATCTTTCACCCCTTAGCTATATTACAATTCACACAAAATAAATTACATTTCCACATATTTGATTTTTTCATGCCTCGTTTTGTTATTTATAAGTAAAAGATAGTTAATTTAGTTAAGATTAAGTCAATCTCATTCAATGTAAGTGTCGAAATCATGTATAAAATCAAGAAAAATAAACATTGATGGATGAGAGTAACAACTTGTGATCCCTTTTCCTTGTTTTAACAAAGTTTCCATCTCATATAGAGATAATCTATTTTCATCTTGATGCTCCTCATAACCCTTTTGTATAATCTCCAAAAAACATTGACAATCTTGCAACGCTTTCATATAAAGACACCATCTTTTATAATTTTTTTTTTTAAGACGAAGAGATGAAGGAATTAAAAGTTGGTATATCCATTGATTGTCATCTCTCGATTATATTTGTCTCTAGCAAACTTTTTAGATCAAACCTATCCATTGATACCACTCTAGTAGAAAAAGATGTTATAAGAGAGCTTCTAAATTTCCTTACTTGAAAATGTCAAATACAAGAGGTATTTATAAGTGCTAATGGAAATATATAGACTCTCTTCTAAGAGTTCTCTAATTTAAAACTATATAATTTCCTACATCGTTTCTAATTAATAACTTTATAGATTTTATAAAATTTACTTAGAGAAACTCAAGAGTCGTTATACATATTTCTATATTTCAAAATTACAATAACATTCATATATCTTCTTCATGTGCTTATGTTTAAAAATTGTAACCTCAAGTTCATGTTGTTATAATTTTTATGGGGATTACCTTTCATAGTATGTTTGCATTTCATCTCTAAGTTGCTTATATGTACATGTTAGTTTATAATATTTAAATTTAAATTTCATTTTACTTTGATTCTACAGTCTACTAGTTTTGAATATGTTTTTCTTTTAAGCTCCTTAAGCTTGCATGCGTTTTTATTTAAAATCTTTAACCTCAACTTAAGGTTGTTCGGATTTGGTATGTGACATTTCACGATACGTCTTCATCTTGTTCTAAGTTGCTTATTGATTTCATGTGCTGACATCTTTCGATACATTTTTGCCTATTAAGTTGCATATATGTGCATGTGATTTTGTTTGTAAATTTTGACCTCTTGTTCTACTTTTTAACCTCACATTGTTCTAATTTTAGCCACGACTATCTTTCATATATTTTATTTTGAGTCTCATTTATATGTGCATATTGTTTTTTATTTCAAATATTTTATGTTCAACTTCATTTTTCTTTAAATTCATATGTCAATATTTTTTCATATATATATATATATATATATATTATGCATGTGCTTTTGTTTAAAATTTTAACTTTATATTGCTATAATTATATATTGGAATTATATTTGGCAATATGTTTGTATTTTTCTTCTAAGTTAATTTTTATACACGTGTTAATTTTGTTTTATATGGTTTTAAGTTCAGTTTCATTTTAGTTTGATTCAATGTATTATTACCTTTTAGTACATCTTTGCCTTTTGTATTGTTTATATCTTCATTTGATTTTGTTTAAAATATTTAACCTTAATCTGATATTGTTAATTTTGTATAGGGATTAGGTTTCACAACATATATACATTTTATTTTAGTTGCTTATTTATATATGCATTGTAGATCTACTTACAGTGTTTTATACGCTAATATTTTTATTATTAAATTTAAAATAATAATATTATTTAAAATAACAATAATAATAATAAATTACAATAACAATTTAAAGTATTTTAAATTATATCAATAAAAAATAATAATGATAAAAAAATATGACAATTATATAAAAAAATTATATCCTAATAATAAAAAATGTAATAATAAAAAGTAATATTAATAATAAGAATTACATAATAATGACATAAATACATGTATACTATAATAATAACAAATTTAATAATATTAATAATATAAGTTATTAATAATAAAATATATAATAATAATAATATAAATACATTTAAATATTAATAATATATAAATTACTAATAGTAATAATAGTAATAACTTTTATCATAAAGATAATCTGATCATTTTACAATGTTATTTATTAAAATATTTTTATCCAAAGTATTATTAACAATTAATTAAATATGAACGATATATATATATTGAATATTTGTAATCAATGACCATTTAATTAAACTATATATTTCTAAATAAGTGTGTACACTCTTAATCATACTCTTATTTCATTATTGTTGCATATATATCTCACACTCACTGTTCCCAAATACATTTAAATTATATGTTTAAATGCCAAAAAAATAAATAGTTGATTTCGAAAAACATTAACTTTCAATTATTTATCTAACAACTATGATTATACTTAAGTAGTCTTATTTAATACAACATTCAAAACTTCATATTACCAAATATATAATTACTCATCAATTCCTCTTATATATATTTTGGTTTAATTAGTGGTAAATTTAAAAACTTTTAAGTGAAGGGATAAATTTAACTTTTGTGTTTTATTATTAAATTTATTTTTTTAATTAAGTTATCGCAGTTAATTATTATTTTTTTAATTGGGTGTTGTAACTATTAACCGATTGACGCAGTTATTATTTTGTCGTATCATTTTGTCACCTTCTTCGATTATTAATACATGTCATTTTATTATTTTAAAATTTTAAAATTTTAAAATTTATAATTTACAAATTTATAATTTTAATATATTAATTTAAAATTGTATAATTATATTATTATGATTATAAAATATAAAATTATGATATATTTTTAATTTTTATTCAAATAATAAAATCATAATTTTTATAATCATACAACTTTGAATTAAACTAAAAAATTATAATTGTCCAATGTTTGATGCAATATTTATTTTCTCTCATAAACAACAAAAATATCTATTTTGTTAAATATAAGTATTATTTAAGAAAATTTGTATAAATTTATAGATATAAAAAGGAATGATATTGTTATGCATTAAACTTTTATTTTAATTATGTTTAGTCGTACCACGAGTTTTTTTCATAACTATTAAATTAGAGACCAAATTAAATGTATATTTTAAAAATTATTGTTTTTCTAAAATATTATTTAAATAATTAGACATGGTAATTATATTTTCTCACATTTCACATAAAATAAAACTATTTTTTCAAAACTATTCTTCCATTAAAGTGTTTGTCGCTTAGAGCATTTGTTTTAACAGAGTTGAATTTCCAACGCTGAAAAAGTGTAAAATTAACTTTCAATTTCTCACCAGGGAATCCAACAAAGTGTCTCTCTTAAGATAGAAGGTTACAAGAATTTTTCAAAAATAAAATTATTATGATTTTATGAAATATAAAATTATGATATATTTTTAATTTTTATTTAAATAATAAAATTATAAGTTTATAATTATACAATTTCGAATTAAAATAATTATATAAAAATACAAAATGATACAATTTAAAAATTATAAAATTATAAAATTTTTAAATAATAAAACAATAAGATAATATGTGGTGACAACTTAACAATGTAACATGATAAAATAATAACCATATCAGTTTTTTAATAACCACATCATCTCATTAATAAAAAAAGTTAACTGCAAAGACTAAATAAAAAAATTTACAATGAGAGACTTAATTAAAAGTATCCAAATTTATGGAAGTATATATTTATAAATATAAAATGTAATGCAAGTGAGAAAAAAAAACCTTATTATCATAATTTTTAAATTCATACATTTATAACCCTATATTTAAACTTCATATTTGTAAAAATAACTTATATTCATTTTATTATTATTTTATGGTTTATATTTATTATAACAATTATATTATTCATTATAACAATTATATGGTATTTGTTACATTTCAACAACATTTTATTTCTAATCAGAACCAATATTCATTTCAATTATATCTAAATATTACCTAAAACACTTCCTTAAACCCATAATCAAACACCAACTTAACTATTATTATATATTTTAATATTTAAAAATCTACATATAAATATGTTTTAGTATATGTAATGATATAATAACATGATTATTTAACTTTTTTAAATTATTAAACTTTTCATTTTGATACCACATCTATATATTATACATAATTATAACAGTTAAATATGTGTATTTAAGATTTATTTATTTAAATATATCTTTTTTATAAAAGAAATTAAAAAAGAAAATTTCCTTTTAAATTTTCCGCATCTTATCACCATTTATATGTAATAATATGCTGATATGTTGAAACAATTTAAAAAATCATTGTTTTCTGTTACATTTTTTTGGCCTTTTGATGTTTTTTTTTTTGTTTAAAGTTGATGTGTTCGTCAACATAACGTTACATAATGTGAAGGTTGAAAAACAATTTTAAGGATAAATTTCGAGAATTTTTTTGTATAAATAGTAAACTAAATATTATTATTCTTGTTATTATTTAAAAAAAAAAAACAAGGAAAACATAATCTAAGTTCAGTGGTGGTGGCCATAGAAGAATGCTAGCTGGTTTGAGTGACGGATAGGTCTGTCAAAATCAATGCCAATGAATGTTAATCAATTTGCATAAAAAACTATGTTGTTCTTCCAAATTTCATGTTCTTAACTTGCTTTTGAGGCATTCACCATGAACTTAAACGTATCCTACCACACTATGCAACTGTGACCGTGTTTCAGGAAACACTTTTCAGACAATTCTTTTGCCTTGTGTCTGAGATTTGGAGTGGTTTTTTTCGTTAGCTAGCTGTGTTCAGCTTCGCATGGAGCTCTCACTCTCTCCAACTTCACATCGGGTTCCTTCCACAATTCCCTATTTGAATTCAGCTATACTGTGCACTAAGGCCACACTTGGATTTTCCAGTCACTCCCACTCAATTGGGTTGCAACATCACCGACACAGACGCTGCTCAATTCCGGTTTCCAAGACACCCCAGAGACCAAGTTCCATAAGGGTATGTTTGCTTTCCCTTAAAGTTCCAATTTTGATTCATTTACTTGTGTTTTCCTGAGAAAAAGAAAACAATAAGATTGATGGGTTTTGCTGAATGTTTTCAAATTGCGATTCCTGCTGTGCTTGGAATAATGGGCAATTTCTCAATCTGTAAATATGAATGTCCGGAATTCCATTTCTTTCGAGCATGTTCCTCTCATCTGGTGTTCATGACTTCGTTTAAGAACTGGTTAAAGTGATCTGGTTGTTCAGAAACTGGTGACTGTGATTGGTTCTGTGAGGCTGACCCAATTACCTTTTCTATCCTCCTTTATGTTTTTTAATATATATATATATATATATATATATATATATATAAAATTTTGGTTTTATTCATTATATGTTTATGATTTAGAGAATATGCAACTGCAATATAAACTTGTTATTTTCATTTAATATAAGTAGGTTTTGAAGGATTGTTTTAACCCCATGTGCTAGAGTTTGAGATTGTAAAGTTTCCTGAGTGAAGTCATTGACTGGAAGGAAGTTTAGCATTGAAGTTTGGCCTTGGGGTGAAGATTTAGCATTTAAGAGAAATAAAATATTACAGTAGACATGTACAAATCATGTTTGAGATGGTTAGATTATGTAGTGATTTAATTGAGTCTACATAGAAAACAATAAAAAAAAAATAGTGACGATGATACCAATGGAAATGTGGTCGGAGTAAGATAGAGGCCACTTCTACAAAGGCAGTCAACGGGTGAGGCTTTTTGTTTGGTGATTAATAGGATCAATATTGCAATAATAATATAGAAAAACTATGGTATCTTGACAAACTAAATGATGGCATTGGCATGGAAAAATGATCAAAACAGTTCAATGTGGCAATAGAACAATTGAAGTAAAAGGTGTCAACAATAACATGCGGCGATGCTGATGATTGTAGTGAGGTGAACTGCAAATAAAGAAGTAACAAATATGAACTGACATGTTTTATATACAGTAACAGTGTTAGTGGATTGTGGCTGTCACAGTGTTAACTAGATATAAGTCAATAAGTATGTCTTTTTGTGATCATTTCATAAAAATTGCATCAATGATACTTGGAAAATTGGGCACTGAAGATTACAATTTAGCTGCAACAGCAGCTATGTATTGTTTAATTAGTCTCTTAAATTTACTATAGCTGACTTTATTTTGGTTTAAAGGACATTTTCTACCCTACTTTTTTGTTTTGGAAGAGATTTGAGTCTTCTTTATCAGTTTAAATGAAAAGGATGCTGGCAGGCTTGCACTGGAGTTGGAGCTGCTGGATCTGATCGTCCATTAGTTGAAAAACTTTTAGATTTGAAAGATGCTTGCTGGAGATTTCTAAGGCCACATACTATACGTGGTACAGCACTAGGCTCATTGTGAGTAACTTTATAACTAGCTACCAACTGTTTCATGCAGCTTCATGGCAAGTATACTTTGTCTAAGCTTCATTTTCTCTTTGTTTTACAGTGCTCTGGTGGCAAGAGCATTGATTGAGCACACAAATTTGATAAAGTGGTCTCTTTTGTTCAAAGCTTTCTCTGGTCTTTTTGCGCTGATTTGCGGAAATGGTTATATCGTTGGCATTAATCAAATCTATGACATTAGCATTGACAAGTATGGTGCAGAAATATAAACAACTGTATAGTTACTTTCTGTCTTCCACTAGTTTTTTCCTCTCTATCATCCACATTTCACATTTCTTACGAAGTTTCAATATTTTGTTCTTGAACATGTTTAACTGCACAGGAATTTCATTTTAAGATTCTTCTGCTCTGGTTCCAAAACTTTTCCAGTTGTAATTACATGTCTATGAAATAAATCCTGATAATAATATTAGCCTAAGTTGGTTTTATATTCTTTTTCAGGGTAAACAAACCGTATTTACCTATAGCTGCTGGAGATCTTTCCGTCCAATCTGCATGGTTCTTGGTTATATTTTTTGCAGTAGCTGGCCTGTTCATTGTTGGGTTCAACTTTGGGCCCTTCATTTTGTCTCTTTACACACTTGGCCTTTTCTTGGGTACCATCTATTCCGTTCCTCCATTTAGAATGAAACGCTTTCCTGTTGCTGCATTTCTTATAATTGCTACGGTATGATAAGTCCCAAACTTTTGTCAATTTGTTTGTTTTTCGTTTTGGCAAATTAAATTGGCAGTTGAATTTTAAGTAGTTGGGGATATATTTGAACAAGATTGACAGAAGAGTCTTATGCAGGTACGAGGGTTTCTCCTTAACTTCGGTGTCTACTATGCCACTAGAGCTGCCCTTGGACTTGCATTTGAATGGAGGTGGGTTATGGCTTATAATTTGTTGCTTTGTATATGTAATTGGTTACGCTGAACAACTGAGCTCATGGTTTCCAATGTTTAAATAGAGGATCACCGAAGAGTACACTGATCATGAATTTTTGATGTTTTAACCAAGAAAATAATTGAAACAAAAGAATAAAATATCTAAGGTAGAGTTGCTAAATTGAGGGCACCTCTGATTTATAACAGTCATAATGTTAGAAGGACGAACTCCACACCATCAAATAAATTGTGCTTCGCTAACATCAGTGAAAGCTTGTGATGGTGTTGTTAGCCTTTCACCACATTTTTTTTAAGTGTCCAGCTTATCTTTTGTGAGCTTATTATATATTTCTTCTTGTATCTTTGGCTGCAGCTCTCCTGTGGTTTTCATCACAACCTTTGTTACATTTTTTGCATTGGTAATCGCTATAACAAAAGATCTTCCTGATGTTGAAGGTGATCGCAAGTAAGTTTTGGTACCCAATTGCATGCACATTGCAGGTTTATTGAACTTATTTTCCTGAGCTGTTGATTTTTCTGTTCACCTCTATTCCAACAAATATGTATTTTTGCTTGTATATGTGTCTAATATATATGTGTGTGTATGCATATCCTCTGTATACAGCATTATCTGCTTTCACGCTTTAACATGGGGCTGCATTTCTTAACTAACTTCAGGTATCAAATATCAACCTTTGCTACAAAATTAGGAGTTCGGAACATTGCTTTCCTTGGTTCTGGAATTTTGCTGATGAACTATATTATTTCAGTATTGGCAGCCGTTTACATGCCTCAGGTGAATATCAACTTGCATCATGTGCCTAGCATGAAATTCTTTATTCATCCATGAAAACAAAACCTGATGTGCTTTCTGAACTGTTAACAGGATTTCAGGCGTTGGTTGCTCATACCAGCTCATGTGACTTTTGCAATAAGCTTGATTTACCAGGTTTGTTCATTGGATTAATAATATTGCAAAGGTTATCATTCTAGTTTAGTGGATTTTCATAAATGTTTTATTTAGTCCAATTTACTCTGAATTGTATTTTGATAATTATTTTCGTTATATTTGTTTAGAGCTGTCGATTTTCTCTAGATTTTCTTGAGTTCAACTTGGATATATGTGTTCCTGAACAATATGGATTGTAGTATCACATCGGTCCTCTATTATAAGACTTTTGCTGTGACTATCAATTTTTTATTTTCTTAGACAACTCGAGGGAGGGAAAGTTGGGGGAATAATGAATAGAAAAAGAGAGGAAAACAGAAGAGAGTCACCAGAACATAGAGGAAGAAGCTTCAGCTCTATTAAATCAAAACTCGTGAGCTGAAACATGAAGAAGCTAAGAAAGCAAGCCTCTCCCTGAGAAAGTATGTAGATAGAGAGATTCTCACAAGATATTCTAGCTAAATGCATCAAAATCCAACATTAAAGAACCCAGTTGCCCAAGGCTTTGCTCTTGTTGAAAGAGGAAAAGAACAAGAGACATGAAAAAATTCCATGTGGGAAATTACACAGCCAATGATGGTCTTATTCTCATGAAATAGGATGAACAACTGTTGCCCTAATTACCATAATCACATTAGCTTATTATATCTCATAATATCTCTAAGTACAATGTTTCCCTATTAACATAAGCTCTAGCAACACATAATTCTATTTCCAAAACTAATGAACTAAACATAGTAGAATTCTGTCAAGCCTTAACTTAATCTTCACAAGGTTGTTGAATCATTCAGTGTCAACTTCACAGAAGTTTTCCACCTTTCCTCTAAAAGTTGGTGCTAGTATGCAGTCTGTGATATTAGTTGACTGCCCAGTGCCTACTTTCTGATTTTAAGTCTAAAAACCAAATTGTCCACATGAAAGGAAGCCAAAATACCCGTTTTCATCTTAATATTAGGTGGCATAAGATATAACCTATTGTGATCAAGACTGCTAGTGCTTTAAGATATCCTTGGCACCATAAACTGTAGTATTTTACCCGTATCTAACATTCTTAAGATTGTGGGGGCATGTTATACTGATTGGAGTGCATTCACAATATATGCTTGGTGATATTACAAAAGCAAAGCATTTCCCTCATATAGTGTTGTTGAGATTTTGTCTATCTAATGCATTATATGCTTATTGGGACCTTAGTGCTATGCAGGATAGACTTGTCTGGTGCTTTCTCATTTTTCTGTTTCTTTCTTTTTTTCATAATGCACATGTGGTTGTGAAATTGTAAGGTAGACATGACTTGTTTTCTTGTATTTCAGACATGGGTACTAGAACAAGCAAATTATACCAAGGTAATATTCTATCTTCTGTAAGAAAATGATTGTAGCAACTTATTAACTGCTTTTGATGCTCAGATATTGGACCTCTATTTTTGTCTCTTGTAGCATAGCAACTTTGGATAACGTGAATCACTTCAACTACTTATCAATACCATGAACCTTCTTCTGGCACATTAGTTAATATTACTACCTATTTATTTGTTAAATACTCTTACTGTGGCACTAAATAATAGATTGCTTGATACAACATTCCTGCAGTTTAGTATTATTAGATCAGGATAACATAGCAATGCCAATTGGCTTTTAAAAGAACTTGCTTTGCTTGTTCTGGTAATTCCACTTTGCCCTTTTGGGGTCCATATAGAGACCAAGATTTTTTATCAATGCAGTATGAATAGTTCAATACTCGATTACTCTAGGTGGCAAAAATACAGTGACCAAATTATTCTTTTAAAAATATGTAGATTCCCAAATCAATGATTTTATAATAGGACTAAAATCAAAAACAGTTTCCAAAATATTGTGTATACAGCTTTCTGTACACCATCTCTACTTGCCTAAGTGATGCACTTTTGATTTCTTATCTCTTCCACTAGTGTTTAAGCTGCTTTTAAAATGTCTGCCTTTATGATGCAGGATGCAATATCAGGATTCTATCGATTCATATGGAATCTGTTCTATGCTGAGTATGCACTATTTCCTTTCATATAGCAAACATCGCTATGTTTTTCTTTGGAAAAGGTGCACACCTGCATAGTTGGAGAGATCTTCTTTGTTGTATCAAGTACATCAACTAATAAACTATCTATTCTTATTTTAGAATTTTTATATGTAAATGTTTGATAGTATTTGCTTTTACTTTGATGTAATGCCATTAACATATTTCATAATATTACACTGAAAATATTTTGTACTGTTTTTGTACCTCTGCTATTCTTTGTCGACCATTTTTAGCTAAAGCATGTGTAGTTTATTTTACAAATATAGAGATGTAAACTGTAAAAACAAAATATGTTTATGTGGCATCACTCAACTTTTGGATTTCTTTTTAGGACATTGGGTCTGGTGACCAATGTGCATAATTTTCCTTATTACCGTTGTACAACTCTAATTTTGATTACAGAAAAGTTAAAACACAAGGTTTGATCTTTGGTGATACCTCCTTATATAGTGATATATAGAGAAACAATAATCATGGTATTACATAACACATTTAAAACCCAAGTAAATACAAAAGATAAAACACATAACGTATATTTAATATGGATTTTGATGAGTGCATGGGAGACATACAATGAAGGGTGAAGAAAGAGACTCAAAGGCTACATTGTATATTAGAAATTGTATAATGTTGTGTTGAACTTTTTGTATTTCTTTCTATCCTTTTGTAATTAAGAATTTGTTTTGGCATTATTTGCTATTAGGCTAATTAGATAACTTGTTGAATCAGTTTAATTAGTCTTAGCTTTATAATATAAACAGACATTTGTTAATTTTTATAATTAGTTTTGACTCATTTATTTATGAAGCTTTTTACATGTGGAGAGAAATTCTCTTTAGATTTTGTGAAGAATTTTTTATTCTTTTCTTTAAGTTATTGATTTAGGGTGACAAATTTTTCTCAACTTATCAATTAATCTTATTTTGGCCTTCTGCTTCATCTTTTATCTCTTCTGTACTTTCAATTTTGTCAATTTTAATATTACCAATTTCATATTCAATCCAATTATCCTAATCCAAAATTAGGCGTTGATCAAATGTTTGTTTGTATAACATATAAGATAACTTATTGACGTCTGATAAGAGTTATTGAAGATGTACCAAGATGTTCAAGAAGTATCAAGATGTCAACAAATTTAACATTTGTAATAGTTTGTGTAAAGTTCTTTTATATTATGAGTGTATAAACTATTTACTCTCGTAATGGGTTAAGTGAGTGCACCTCTACTACTCATACATGAACTTCAAAATATAGAGGCAGGTATTATTGTATAGCATATTGTACATAACTCAAATCTCAACCTAATCAGGGTGTTTCTTTATATCTGATATTAAGGATTGAAACCACTATGTAACAATTTTGGTGTTGGTAACAATTAATATATTCTGACTACCCTATTTCATCTCGTCCATTCCCTTTCATGCTATAATATAAGATAAACACAGTACATGTTTTGAAGGATAACACAAAGGTGGGGATTTGAGAAATTTTCTGCGTAACTATACATGTTATTAATGATTTGCAAGTTGCTATCATCTCAATCTAGATTGGATGAAAGAAGCCAATCAGATTCTATCCTCATTAGGAATCAGAAGATACAAAGTTATTTTGTTCCTCATCCATCACATGACCTACAAAAAACTATATGGCTTAGAAGAATGGCACTAAAAGCATGGCAAAAAGAACTCCTATGTCATTTTTTCAGCAGAGTGGCATCCCTTAATTACCACTTCATCCTATGTATTGCAAGCTGATACACTAGCTGCTTAAGGCACTTGGAGCATCAGGCAAAGAAGGTGGAAAAGCAACATGAGGGCTGAAGCGGGATAAAGATGGTAGCCGGGGAGATGGATGCGTTGTTCTTATCCTTGGAGACAAATTTTGCTGCTCCAAAATCAAATTCTGAAGCTCTAGTGGGTAGTCTCTCATGCAACCAATTCGAGGGCCTGCACCTGTTGTCCATTTAGTAGACAAGTGATTAGCCAATTGATATGATTTCCTTCCCTTGTGTGAATCTATCCTCTTCAAGATTTGCTCCTTTGTAATAGTATTCCCATCTTCATTTTGATGTTCAACAAACATGTTTGATTTGGAAACCATGAATTCCTCCTCATTTATAAATGATTCTTCTGCTGTCTCATAACCACTACTGTCTGACTCAATTGGAGAATAAAACTGGGTACGAGGACCGCTTTCTTGCTCTCCGAAGAATTCAGGCACTATCACTCTTTTTGGTATCTCAATTCTTGCTATTTTTGATCCTAGTCTTAGAGACAGTTTTGACAATGGTGGTTGAGAGGTTGAATGAGCATTAGAATCCTCATTTGTCAAGTCAAGGACCTTTTCAGGTGATGTGTTGTGACTTTCTGTTTCAATGTTTGGAGGTTTCATGGCCTCTAAAATATTGTGTTGGAAGATATCTTGGTTGTTTTCGGCTGTGTGTTCTTCTTCTTCATCTGGATTTTTCTGGATATAAGAAAATGGCAATCAGCATTTCACAAGAACTTTCATTCATGTGATGTAATGAAAATGGCAATTAGCTAATTTTTTGTGCATGGTCAAAGTTAAAATCTATGTATAATTCTATCCCAAGTTAACTCTAAAGAGATCATAGTGAATATGCAGTTATGTTAATCTAGGAGTTTAATTTTCTTCAGTCATGCAAATCCTGAATGGAAATTTGCATTGGATTGACAGATGTTATATCTTATACTGAAGAAAAGGTACCATTTAGTCATTTTACCTTTACATCTGTAAGATCCACATTATTCTCCACAAGGAATGACATGAGTTCCTCAAAATTTTCTTCTGTTGGGAGATAATGCCCACTGTGAGGCCAAACCGCCTATGGAGTTGAAAAAACTCTATTGTCAGTATGCAAACAATAGCATATAGAAAGAAAAGGAAAACAACATTATATCCGTTGTGAACATGAGTAATGATACTTTGACACACATTACATTCATTTGACACACATTGTAGGGGTAAAATAATCATAAAAAAGTGAACTTTTGTATTTGTAAAGGAAAGAAAGAGTGAAGGGCGGTGTCAAATGGGTGTAAAATAATTATGTGTCAAAGTATCATTACTCTATGAAAATAAGTGGTCTGTGTCCTTCTTCATACCCTAAGAACACCATCTTCTGCCACTAGTCTACCAGCAGACAATGTGGCTCCCCCTGCTAGGAAGCTTGAATGTTGAAATGTGCCCTTGGTCTTCTGCCCTACATAAAGAGTCTTGGATGTACTAAGTACAAAAATCCACTTTGCTTTTCCTGTTGTGTCAACAGGTTTCCCACTTTTCTTGAACATGAGTCTTCCATTCTCAATAACTACTTCATAATCCATTCTCTCCACCTGCAAAAACAGCTTTTAGAATTACTTTTACATGTTGCTTGACAGTTAAGGTACATAAACAGAAAGAAGATAAAAAGGGAAATCAAAGGGAGCAATAAACTCACTGGACCAAGATATTTGATGCACTGCTGCTGAAGTTTTAATCTGGAACATCTCTCAGAAAGGACTTCCTTACCTTCCCCAACATCAAGCCTACACTTGTAGGTTGATTTATCCATTAGCTTGATCGAAAGTTACATGTTAAACAGAAATTGGACTTTCATTCTTGTTACAATCTTACCAATAGAAGAAAGGTTCACAGCTATCACAGCGAAGCCATTTGACGTAATAAAATTGAAGATTGTGACCATAGCGATGTCGAGGGTCAATCTGTTCAAGTTGGTAACTAGTTAGAGAAATTATCAGTTTAATTTGAACAATGTCACGTTAGCTATGAGACTTACTGCCTCTAGCCAGTGCTGCAAGGCAAGTTTGCGAGCCCTCACATCCTTAGACAGACCCTTTCCAACCTATTATTAAATACAAAGTGAAAACATCTTACTATCTTTCAATCTACAACATCAACACCTCATGATATTATGATACAAGTAATGTCAGAACCTACCTTGGCAGCTCTCTTCCTCGCCCTAGACCACCGTGACACGGCGGTCTCCGGTTTCTCAATGTCAAAAAATGATATTGAACTGCGCTTAAGTTCGGCAAAATCCAAAGCCTTCCACCTATACATATGAATTTAGTTCAGTGGCCTAAACAATATTATGGATATCTTGGTCTTTCTTAGAGACCACAACCACACGAGTTATGGAAGTTTTTTTTAAATAAAATCATATTAGGCATCAAATAGAAACGCGTTCTAACAACCCAAAGCCCATTATGAGTTATTGCACTAATAGAAACACGTCAGATAGAAGTCAAAATCTTAAGATAATGAGTTATAGAAGCTTTTTCAATCCCCTCATATTTCAACTTAATTTGACAGCACTCTATGAGATTGTTCAAGACTCCTAAATCTAAAAGTGTACGCTCTCACACAAAAGATGAGTAAATATGCATGGATAACGTAAGTTATTTTTATTCTGTCATCCAATCACAAATTGTATGGTAAATTTGTTGACATTTGCAATAATTGTCTGAAAAATTATACCTACCTTGATGTCTGGTTGGTTGACACTGTAAAAAATTAATTGGCATACGAAGTAACAAATAAAATGGATAATGTTTTACGTAAATTCCAATTGTGTTTACCCAGGTACATGTGTTGAAACTAACCATCTCTGCTCTGCAAGAACTGCACAATCTGCAAGTTGCCTCCTTGTCCTAAAACTTTTGTAAACTTTCTGCAACCTCAGAGCAGCTTGATCCCATATACTATGTGCCCCCCGCAATGGCATGTATGTGTTTTTCTCCAACCAGTTACCACTACTGTCTCGACTCTTTGTGCTTTCTGGTTTACCAAAGTCCTTTTCCAAATCTGCTTTAGGAGATCTTAAAGAAAACATGGTTTCTAACTCGACCGAACCTCCAACCATCATCTTCCCTGCATATTTGGATTTCTTTGAGTCAAGTTTTAAGTCTTAACCATGGAACTAACTTACAGACAAATATGTTCTATATCTTCACCTCTGAAGTTGATCCACCTCAAGAGAAACTTTCACAATAATATCCAAATCAAGTAATGTGTAAGGTAAGGTTTTTCTCGTCTAAAAAATTGCTATAAACATAACTCAAATGAACAAAAATTAAGGGTACAATCAAGTTTAGAAAAAGAAGTAGGAGAAAAGCTCAAGGCTTCATGGACTCTTAGCATTCATGACCCTTTATAGAAAGAGGAAGGAAAACCAATGCATGAATGGGCATAAATTCCAATCATTTTTATTTGGTTCAGAGCAGAAAGAAAAGTGAATAAATTCCAATAATCGCCAGATAAAATTACTGGCCTCTGAGCTTTAATTTTATTTTCTGTCTCAGTGTCTTATCCAGCAAAAACCAAATCCAATAATTCCATAAATAATTATACGCAAAAGACTTATCCGTTGCTTCATCAGATAGGTTTCTATAGAATCCAAAAAATGACATATAGAACAAAGAATCAAATCTTCAACAGTGACTGTTTACAAAAAAAAATAATAATAATCAAACATCGTCTTGTCTAACATTTCAGAAAAGGAGTTGAGGGACATTGTCATTGTCATTGTTGGAAAATAAATTTATAACAAACCAACAAAAAAAAAATGATCAAATTGTCCCTTAATCCTCCTTCCCTTGCTTTGATGCCATTTTTCTCCTCCCTTAATCCTCACTCACACCTCCCCAACGTAGCAAAAACCAATGCCATGGTTGTCATCAAACCAGAAAACATGCAACCAACATGGGACATATTCAATCATAAGAATCATAAAAACATTGTCACATCTTTACGCATGTTTGAATATTGAAAAAGACAATGACAGCATCATATAACAAGAACAACATCAACACCAATGTTTTGTCATTGTGATTGTGATTGATGATTATGAAGGAGCATGAGCGTACCTGAATATGTGAATTCAGTAGGATCAAGGAAGAGGAAAGGCTGAAGGGGGTGTTCGGCAGAGACACGGAGAGAGAGATGAGAGATTGAACAACAACAGCTACAAACAAACAAAAGGGTAGAGAGAGAAGATGAATGGGGAGAGAAAAGAAGGAAGGGATCCACCCAGAAAGGAAGTGGCACAATGGAGGGTGGCAACGTAAGAGAGAGAATGAAAGAGAGAGCGAAGAATGTGGGAAGAGAGTGTGAGGAGAATGAAGAAAGAGTTCTTTTTTCGGAGTTAAAGGGTGCCTAGGTGTATTGCTATGCTGTGCTCTCTCTTCCTTGCAATGCTCATTGCAAACAAACACCTTGTGCCATGTTATATATGCTATTCTTGCACTACCCTTTTTATAGAATGGAGGAATGAAAACGCCATGGAAATGGAAACACAAAATTTAAAAGGTTGGTTTGTTTGTTTCTACAATGTTGTTTGGAGTGAAGTGAGACATGCAAGCTGTCTCTCAAACTCTGACTAACTCACATAACATAATTTTTTTTTTCTAAAACATTTTCTACACACTTTAATGACTTCATTCGTTTATTTTCTCATTATAATTAGGGTTAAATATGTTTTGGTCTCTTAACTTCTGGTGAATTATGAAATTAGTCCACTTTGAAACTTTGAACAAATTTAGTCTTTGAAATACGTGGATTTAGTCCTTTTAATCAAATTTTGTTAAGTTTATTTGACATTTCAAGTGCGTTTTATAACAGTATTTGACTTGACATTAAAGCAAAAATGTGTCAAACAGTATAAACAACTAAAATACAATTTTGAAATGCATACGAAACATCAAATAAACTTAACAAAATTTGATTAAAAAGACTAAATCTACATATTTTGAAAGATGAAAGACTAAATTGGTTCAAAGTTTCCAAATAGACTAATTTTAAAATTTGCTGAGAGTTAAGAAACTAAAAACATATTTAATTCTTATAATTATAATCTACATTTATATCTCTTAATAAATTTTACTTCTAGGTAAAAAAATGGTTAGCGGGAGGAAAAGTTTCTAGGGGGATGAATTATACTTTCAGTAAAAATTAATTATTGAACAGAATATGTGATCCTTTGTATAAAATTTGTTTTTTTTTAATATGTTTCGTTAGTTACAGTTGCATCCTTGTTATAACAAATGTGTAATGTCGGTATTTTAATATTTCTTTTTTAAATTTAGTAATCTGGTTTTGTAAGTTATTATAAATAAGTAGATCTGATAAATAGGTTGAGTTGGTTGGGTCCAATCTTACCTAATAGGTCACTTTAAAAGGTTTTGTTGAACATGTGTATTTGTTTGTTCTATTTTCAAAAATAAAAAATTACTTTAAATATAAAACAAAAATCAAGTAGGCATTTTAAAATTAAGAAGATTATTGAATTTGATTTTAGATATAATAATTTGATATATAATCTATGCGTGTGTTTTATAAAAATAATATTATTTTACTTAAAAAAATATATAATTATTACTTTATAAATTAGACAAACTTAAATTTATCCGTTAGTCCACCCTATTTCCATTTCAAATATTGTAGGTTAAATTGATTGAAAAAAAGTGACTTAATTTAATTTAGATAATTTTCCACTTGGCTGAAATTATTTTACCAACTTTACAAATAAATAACTAATTTCATTATACTTTTCTTTTAAGGTGTATACCATAGCGATTTGAAATCATGTCACATTAACTTTACACCTAAACGAGTTAATTATACGAAAAAAAAAACATAAAAGATATATAGTGATGGAAATAATATTTGTTAAACTTATTGTTATTTAAATAATTTAAATATCTAATAAAAATGTCTTTTATTATATAGATATTATGTAAATGAAAAGTGACACCTATATATTTACTTATAAATTTTATTATATGAATATAATTTTTTTATTCTTCAGTTATTCATACATTTTTAACTATTATATATATATATATATATATATATATATATATATATATATATATATATATATTGCATATTATGCTTATCCCATGATAAAGTGTGACACAAAGGATAAATAGTATCGCAGTATCATTCAAATATGGCCGTTAAATAGTTGATTAATTATTGTATGTACAACTTTTTTTATTAAACTTAAAATCAAAATAATCTTAGCACAAAAGATAGTTTGAAGGGCATATAAAAATGTTTACCATCTAGTCAATGTATGTCGATAGGTTATTTTCATCTAATTTTACTTATATTTTCAAAATATAACTAGTTTGGTGCACAACTAATGATTCAAATAAGGAAAATTCTAATCACTTGATTTTTTTAGTCTCAATAGAATTAGTTTTAAAAAATTTAGTCTCTTATATTTAAACGTGTTTTTTTTTCTAATTTGAGAAATTACAATAAATTTTCTTGAATTTAAAAATTAATCAGATTTTTTTCCTAAAATTTTAATATAAATCAACAATTAAATCACTACAAAGTTAATAAGTCTTTATACATACACCCCGTATTTACTTTTACTTTATACGATATGTGCTCCAACGTATGTTACATTACTAATAATAATAATAATAATAATATAATAATAATAATAATTATTATTATTATTAACATAAACAAAGACACTATCGTGCTTGTGTATACGCAATTTTTAAATATGCGTGATATTATATTAGTAGGTGATAATATTGTAATGTTATTAAGTTAATATATAAAATAAAATTATATTTATTAAAAATAAAGTGAAATGTATCATAAAATATGCGAGAATAACCGTTGATAAATAAAAAAAATAAAAAACAGAGATAGACGGTTTTATAAAAAGTTTGTAAAAGTATCGGTCAATTTTAAAAAATTTAATAATTATTATATTTTAAAGGGTAAAAGTGATATTTTAAAATGTGGACATAAAAAAGAAATCGTTTTTATATATTGTTAGGTGATGATATTGTGATGTTATTAAGTTAATATATAAAATAAAGTTATATTTATTAAAAATAAAGTTAAATATATAAGAAAAGATGAGAGAATAACCGTTGATAAATAAAGAAAAAAAGAAAAAAAGATAAACGGTTTTATAAAAAATTTGTACAAGTAACGGTCAATCTTCAAAAATTTAATAATAATTATATTTTAAAGAATAAAATTGGTATTTTGAAATATATAATTTTTTTTTATATATTATTATAGATTATTATTATTATTTTCTTTTAAGCATGAAGTTGGTGGAACCGTGTGCAACTAAGGTACGGGTGTTTCTAAAGTGAATGATGGAAACAAGACCACTTACACCAACTGTGGTACTTTGATTTAATTTATATTATAAAGTAACTTTTATCTATATATATAAATTTTTAAATGAGTTTTTTCTTTTTCAAATGTAAGCTTTCTTCTTTAGATCAAAGTCTAAGCATGGGTAAAGAAGCATAAACCCTAAGCTATACAATGATGTAATGCATGAAATAATATAAACTAAAATTTTTAAATTAAAAATGATAAAGATTAAGCTTTCAAGTGAGTGCTTACAAAATAGTTTGAGTGATATCATTCTAATTAAGGTATAAAATAAGTTATATTAAAATTGACTAAATGTATTTAAAATTTAGTCCACTGTGAACATTATTAATAAATCATTATTTAAAATATTTTATGCTTTTAATTTGTTAGAAAATATATAATAATAGGATAAATTTACCATAATTATAATTATTCCATATCTTAATTTAAATTTTTGTGAATTATATTGCTACATAATTTTTTAGATTTTGATGTTATGTTTTTTACTTTTATACAAGAATTTTATAACATTTATTATTTTATTTAGTTATTGTCCAAAATTAACTGAGATAATATTGTTGGAATCAATCAAGTAAGTATGTTAGAATGTGAAACTAACTTCCAGATTTTATTAACTTAAAAGAAAATATTATTCCTTAACTTTGACTTTTAAGTAATATAAACTTCAAGTATGTTAGAATGTGAAACTAATTTCTATCCAGATTAGAGATGGCAAATAAATCCGTGTCCGTGGGTATCATCCGAACCCGTCCCCGTTTTGACGGGGAATCCCCGCTTTGACTGGGTATGGGTATGGGTATGGGTAATACCCGAAATTTTCAACTGGGGATGGGGATGGGGATGGGGATATATAT
>Ga0214543_1001219_pt1 | contig 49072 bp, 19 predicted proteins | sample CNSS2metaG_FD_160094 | JGI IMG/M metagenome (GOLD analysis project Ga0214543, IMG submission 160094) | Root nodule microbial communities from cowpea collected in UCLA plant growth center, Los Angeles, California, USA - CNSS2 | ecosystem: Host-associated > Plants > Roots > Nodule | place: USA...
ACATATATATATATATATAAGGTAAAGTTTAGCGGGTACGGGTATCCATGGGTATGGATACTATGATACCCGTACCCGCCCCGTTAACATGCGGGTATCAAAAATACCCATACCCGCGGGTAGCGGGTATCCATTTTTAATATCCATTTCTTACCCGTTGCGGGTTTTATTCGCGGATATCCGTGGGTACGGATTTTTTTGACATCCCTAATTAGGAATGATAATGGATCGACTCGAACACCGATAATGTCTATTCTCAATAAATTGTTTATTTATTTGTTGATTACTCACTTAAAACATATTTATGATTTTTTTTAAAACTCACAGATATTTTTGGTTATCTGCATACCCACAAATATTTTAAAAACTTATACCTGCATACCCACTTATGAATATATATATATATATATATATGATATATATAATATAATTTTAATTTTAATTAAATTTAACATAATAAAATATAATTTTAATCAAATTTAACTTAACAGAATATAAATTAAATTTTAATTTTAATTTTTTATAGATAATAGATATCTACGAATATGACACTGATAATATGATACTGTAACGTCCTATTTAATTGAAAAGCGTAATTAAAAGAAACGCTACACAAGAATAGTACAACAGCGCAGTCCCGGGGTTCTTAACATCACCCCTACAAAACTAGGCACACCACGATACCAACAGAAAACAGGATAACAAGTTTACAAAAAGTATATAAATCCAAGGACAACAAGTACATGGGTCATAGCCCTAAAGAAAGGCCCACAAAGAAACTAAAGTCCAGTCCACGCGGATTATGCGACGGAACCATCACCTCCCTGTTGTCCACGGGTGTTCCTCGCATCTGCTCACACCAACAAGTTGGTGATCATCGCAAAAGAGAGTACCCCACAACAATAAAAGTAGGGTAAGCTAGAGCATAAAAGTTTTCATCCATACGATCAAAATATATATTCACCATACCATATACACATACCAACCAAGCATGTTAGACAATACACTAAGACACGACTCGGCTCATCCAGATACATATAACCTGGTCGGATTCACCGGATTTTCGCACTTGTGGTGGATGCGTCTGCTCACCCCCGAGCTGCTCACCCTTGAGCTATGTGTTACAAGTGTTACAATCAATCAATTTCCTTCACCACAAGGTTAGCCCTTAATGAATTTTAGGCCTCCTACTACTCTCACCACAGGAGTCAGTCCGCTCTAGGTGAGACTAACCGACTCCTTAGAGTGTCAGGATGCAACCTTACCTTGAATCTTTACCTAGTTATACAGATAGGGCACCACCATAGACATCCACTAACAGGGGCCATGAAATTACGTCCCGACCACTGAAACGCGACCTTGAAAGTCTCACCTAGAGACTCCAAGGATTTACGCACTGACACGGACTAAACATGCTCAACCAATCAAGAAAGATTGATTATACAAATTTATACATACACATCGCATACTAGTTCTTCATAATCCATCTCTTTCATTTTCCAGTGAATCCATACCAGTTCATCATTCTCAACCAACATACTGGAATTTCATCTCATGCCAATGCCATGTCATTTTAATACCAACCACCTCATTCCTTTCACATGCGAAGGTTCACGCCCAAAACCCTCATTTATAATTCATGAATCACATCACTCATGCATATTGATTTGTCTCATGCATTTAACACAATAATCAACACCCAAACAAGCATAAACCATTTCAGAATTTCAGAAATAACCACACAAACACATTGTCTCGCCCAGCTCCTCGCTCAGGCCGAAGGGTCTCGCTCAGGCGAGCCCCCTTCGCCTAGGCAAGAGCTCGAAAAAGGAAGCAGGAGCTCAAGCGGGATCTCGCTTAGGCGAGACCCCTCTCGCCTTGGCGAGATGCTCGCTCGCCCAAAAAGTTGAGCTGGTCGCCTGAGCGACCTTTCGCGTAAAAAGGTTCTGGGCGAGTTCCCGTCCATCTAGCATAGGCAAGACTGGCTTGTTTGGGCGAGATTATCAGGTCTCGCCACTATTTTCCTACAACAGCCACACACACCAGTCCAAACAACAGATTCATGGGTTCACAACTAACATAACATCACACCAACCACATAATCTCGAAATAACAGCCAAACAACATGGAAAAACGGGATATATGAGTAAGCCTTAGCTTCCCTACCTGGAAAAGGGCCAACAGCTAGGTTCCTGGTGCGAACAGATAAACACAGCAGCTCCTAAGACGACTTAGTGAACTGGAAACATAAGGACGGAGTGGCACGAAATCACTTAGTACAACTCTAGTCAGGACTCGAAGCAACTGAACTAAACAAAAAGGTGTGGGATGGAATGCAACTTACATGGAACAAAACTGGCTCGAACAAGAGTGACAGAGCTTCAAGACTGAATCCTAGCGGAGTGACGGTTGCGACTCTAAACACCAAGGGAGTAGGTTCTTAAAGTGCACAATAAAACAATTAGAGCAGACTTAAGGTGGCTTTATCTTTTGGGCCAGCCCCCCTTGACCCAACAACTTAAAAGCAGCCCTTAAAATTTTAGGACAGAAATTTGGACTTTACAGATACATATCTGATCTATTTATATTTAAATATTAAAATATTTATTTCTTGTTATCTACTAATAATAAATATTTATATATATTAATTACTTATTCTAAATTTTATTCAAAAATATTCACAAATATAAATATTTTTACCTTCCATGCCCATTATGTACCACACAAGTCTATCTGTTCTTAGAAGACTACCGACTCAAAGATCTTATGTATATAAACGGACATAAACACCATGAATATAAAAGCAATTTATGGGGGGAAACCAAAACTCATCACATACATAAACGATGGATCAAAGAAGACAGATATGGTGCTTTTATATAATACAGGGGTAAGGAAGATGCAGGGTTTCTTTTAGAGGGAATAATGGATGTTGGCTAGAAATGAGTAGTTATATTTGTTTATGTTATACATTATACCAACGTTTGGTTAAAAATTTGCTCCAAAAAACTTAATAATCAGTATCTATACAATTATTATTATGAAAATAGATATGAAAAGGAAATGATGTTCATACATCCAAACATGTTTTGGAGCTGGTGGATTTAACTATCTCATCACGTCTTCGAAATAAAAACTTTTTATATTTCCATTCTCATATTCAATAAATATAAAATTTTTGTCTACACAATTATGCTAGAGTGTATCCTCATCTTTTTTAAAAAATAATTAAATATTTTTTAATAAAAAATAAAAATAATTATAAAAAATATGATATTATTAAATATTCAATATAAAAAATATATTGTTTTAATATTAAATATAAAAAATTATAACTATAGAAATTTCAAACAAAATATTAAATAATAATTAAACTAAAATTATATAATTATAATAAAAGTAAGAAAAATTAAATGTGTGTTTTACAAATAAATTAAGATTAAGATGATAAGAAGATTGAGACAGGTATGGAGTATGAATATACTCATCTATTTATCTTTGTATCTAATTTTTTTTTTAATAAAAATTGTCCTTAGTTAAAATGAAAATTTCCATCAACATCAAGATGAATTCGTACCATACCCAGGACTACGAATTCATTTATCATATCCTATGCAGAGATTCCAAAAGTTCATTAAAATCCAAAAACACGTTGAGAGTTCCCAAATAAAATTATTACGTCAATTTAATTCATAAAATCATTAATACCAATTAACTTTAACCAAAATATTATCAAGTTGCAGCGAGAAAACAAAAATAACGTATATTTAACAATTTTTAACCTGAGTTGCTTTGTTTTTTCTAATTCCAAAGATTAATGTAATTATTACTCGTCATTTTAAGAATTATTTTGGTGCATTGCTTTTTATAATTTCCACATAAACTCAAGTACCATTTGAGCAATTCCTTCTAATTGTTAAAAATTATTTTATAGTTTAAATATACTATATTCCCACCTTTATTTCAAATAATAAATGATTAGATACTAAATGATAAAAGGAATAAAACTAGTTTTCACCAAACACAGAACAATTTAAATGTGTAAAAAGTAACAAACATAAACTAATAACAAAAAATATAAATAAGAGCAAGAGGTGCTTTGACACAGTGAGCTTAAGATTCTTATAAGATTATTATTCTAGTTTTTTCTAAAGAAGAAAAAGATTGTTGCGGAAAATTTTGTACTCTAGAAATTTGCTTTCGTTAATGCGTCATTCATATTTGTATTACAATTTTGGACTTATAATTTTGTGTTCTGGCCTAACATGAATAAAAGTTCAGAAAGTCTTTGTCCTTTATAATAATTCACATAAAGAATAAATTTAATAATAATGAGGTTGAAAAATATCTTCTAACATTTCATGAAACTGTATGAAAACATGAAATATATTTTTCCTAAAATAAATATATAATATATTTCTATGTCTTTATTACAAAGTTCAAATTTTAAGCCATACACATCGGTATGTTTGTCTTTTTATACTGCAAATGAGCACTCTTTTCAAATAAAGGAATTAAAGTGTGGAAAAATCATCTTATTCATTGTAATGGAAAAATTAGCCGAGACTTATCTATGACAAAATTTATAATAAAAGCACATCATTGAAATAAGTTCTTGGAAAATGAATCGAATAAAAAACATATCACTTTTTTTTTCTACAAAATATATTGAAAGGAAAGAAATTTAACTAAAATAATTAAATTTCCATAAATATTAAAATGATAATGTATCAGCCAATGAACTTGTCAACACTTGAACTTATCTGAAGTTCTAAGATTAAGTGTAAAACCATCATATGCATTAACTTTACACTTGTATTTCAGTTAATGAGATAGACATAATTTTCGTTTGAAATAAAATTAAAATAAATTTTTCACTGATAAATCATATTTGTCCGTATCAATATTATTTATATCAAACTAAAATGTTAAAGGGTAAATCAAGTTATGAAGATTAAGATATCTCTATAAGTTAATTAGATTATAAAGAGTAAAATATCTTAGTTGATACAAGTTCATAATTGTCAAGAAAACCAAATTCATCTCATGAAAACATTACAAACAACCTGTGCAGAAAGTAAAGAAATCCTAAAACTGCAATAAAGACAGAAATTTTTATGTATGTACATAAGCCTAGTGCTGGAGCTGGTACTGGACCGGGCTGATCTACCTGGGCTGGTGAATAGCCCGTGGACTCACTCTGGGCTTAATAAACTTGGGAGCCTTTTCAGCATATCTAGGTACTTCGGCCCAACCTCCTCCACAGCTTCGCCATTTCAGCACCTCCAAAGACACCACCTCTTTTTCCTCTTTCCCTTCATTCTCATATTCTTCTACATTCATTCAACAAATTCAATCAATTAATCAAAAACATAAATAAATAGAAAATAATATAAAAATAAAAAGTAGATGAGATACCCAGATCTAGGTCGAACTCGAAGTCAAAAACTTCGTTTTGGAATTGGGGATCTTGGTAGCACTCGCGGAGCCAGTAGTCACGGAACCACGAAGAGGAATGAACCAGATCCCACCATTCATCGGAGAAATCTTCCACCGTCCGATAGGCAAGCGGCACGAACATTGGAGCGTTGGGATTCAACCTGGAGGAGGTTGAGGACTGGAAAATCACTTCCATTGCAAACAGGATAAGGATCAAAGTGACCACCGAAGAAGAATAGTTGTCAAATGTTTGTGCTTATCCACTTTGAGGTGGGTGGGTATTTATAGCGAAAATGGAACCAAAAGGACATGGTCTTGGGCGTTGGGAGCATTACCCACACACGTGACATGCGTGAGCTTGGGACACGGTTTTTGGATCAGCCTGTTTTTGAGATATTTTTATTACCATCACATGTATGGTTCATTTCATGGGTCATGATATCCACGTTACATATATACATACACATACACAGATACATTGCAGACAAGGTTACACACTTACACGTCATTTTTTGGTCCGTCCTCATCTTCTTGGGTTGCTAATTATACATAGCCTTGGATCTACTTTATTTACTTTTGCACTTTAATTGATTATATAGTCATTATAACCTTAAATTTTAGTAATTATTAAGTTACAACTATAAGTATAATTTTATATTATATTTTTAAATTTTTAGTAATTATTAAGTTACAACTATAAGTATAATTTTATACTATATTTTCAAATCCTGGATTATTTAAGTACGTTATTTGGTTATTTGTGAAAATAATTAACGTTTATACGTTCCCTAAAAATTGTACAAGAAATCTGTATGAGAGAAAAGGTTTTACGAGATATTTTAGAGCATAAACCTCTGCAATATTGCAAGGATTGAAAAATTATAAGTAAATTTTAAAGGTTAATTAAAAAACGAATAAACTATGGATATTAAATTTCTAAGTCTCTTGCATAAAAGGTTTTTTTTTTTTTAAATCATGTCCAAACAAGTTCTCTTGCGGTTTACGGTTGAGTAAATAAAGATGGTTATTATAATATACTCAGTTAAGAAAATATTCGTGTTTAAGGGAAAATGCTTCGATGTGTATAAAAAATTACACTTAAAAGGTACATTATATGTGTTCAAGAATAAATTGTAGTCTCATATTAAGTAAAAATTAAGAAGTTGAAGAATATATAAATAACAAAATTTATTATTTCTTAAGGATCTTGTTTAAGTGACATCATATTCCCTTATATATGGTTCACTTATTACTCATTATTATCTTCAAGTTTAGAGTGGTTTGCGAGTATTCTTATACTACTTTTGTAACAATTAGGTGCCAATATAAAGTAAAAATTTAAGTTTTCTTCAATAACTAAATAATTAAATTTGTGTCTTAGAAATAAATTATAAAATTAAAAATAAAGGAAAAGTTAATATAATGTTTTTATATTACCTAATCAATTATATGTTTTTTAATGAGAACGAATAATGGGATGAAGATAAATCAGATATATACATATTATTGTTCTTTTACCTATTTTATTTTTTAAAAATAGATATTATCAGTATAGAAACTTTACCCATTCAATACAAGAATTATATATCAAAATTAGAGCAGATTCAAACAATACCATAAAAACAAAATCATTTATAATTCCACCATTCCCCATTATTCTAGTTACAATTTCCTTTGAATTAATAATTTATTTATTGGCCTTTTAATTAATAAGTTATGTTCCTTTCATATAACATTTTTCATAACATTCAGAATCATGATCAACTTTGTTGATGTGATATAAAAGAGAAGTATGAAAGAAAAGTAAGATCTAATTGAATTTTTCAGATGTTTTCATTTCTATATTTCTAATAAAGCATAATTATAAAGTGGCTCGTGTATAAAAAAAAAATTAATCAACGAGTTTAACTCTAATTGTGCTATAATACCTATGAATAATGGTGATAGTCACTAATAGAAATGACAATTACAATAAAATCTTAGTGATTAATGGTAATAATGAAGCCATAGTAATAACAAAAATAATATAAATAGTTAAAGGTACGATGGTAACTATAAAATTGCTAAGTAGTATAATGATAATAACCATGAAAGTAGAAAAAAAAAAAGCAAATTGGAAATGCTTAATTAGTCCAAATTCTCTGATAGTTTATTGTGTACTATGATCTGCCGAATAATAAAAGTATAGTGTGTTAATATTTTAAATATATTTTTAATATATTTTAAAACGTTAAATTTAGTAGTAATCTGTGTATATGAAAAGTAAAAAAAAAAAAGTAATGAACCTAAATTCATGCTTAATTCTATTTGTATCATATTTTATCAAATTAAGTACTGAAAATATTACAATTCAAATATTGAGGTACAGTGTTTCTCGAAACTCGAATCTTTTGGTTTCATGGTAGAATGTCTTGTGCTTGTTAGGCCAATACGTCAACCATATCCAACCCCTAACCTCCCACTCCATCGTCTTCCCCACAACACCTTTATCCACTTTCCAACACACACTTTCTCCATACTCATCACGCGCGAAAATAACTCCTCCTTGCCTCGTGAAAGGGCGATAAGCACTCGAGTACCTGTCTCTGAACCATGCCTTTGGGTTAAACATCGCAACCTTCGAAGGTTTTGACGAGAACACTTCTTTCCCATCAGTGCTATCATGAAGAAACCAGTTCAAATTTGCACTGTACCCATAAACAGATTCTTCGAATTTCCATGGCTTTAAGCTCACAGTTGTCGATTCTCCCGCTGATACGCTGAGTCCCATGTAAGGGTTCGGTGGATCGAACGATGCTTCTATTCCTTTCTCCACTCCAAACTCTATCACCGGATTCTCCGAGGATTTCCCAACTGATACGCTCAACACTTGGTGTTGAAGTGTCGGAGTAAGTTGCAACGAGATTCTTGAAGGAAAATGTTTTTCAGCTGCACCTGCTCCTCGTTCTCTCATCAGACTGTCATCTACCAGTTTCAAAACATCGCATCTTTCCACAGAAAAACGTAAATATTTCAGTGATTATTCAACTTGATAAACAGGTGGATTAGGGTTAGTTTTAATTAATTACCTTATGTTGTCGATGTTCACCATGATTTCGACCCATTTGTCTTTGATTATGACTTTGTAATTGAACTGGAAAACACCTTCAAGTTGTTGATATTTGAGAGAGAATTGAAGCCTCTCATCAGGTGGATGGTTGTTTGCATTCACAACATCCATGTTTATGACGGGGCAGTATAATTGAACTTTCCATAACCCAGCTGTTGAGAACGCGTAAGAAAATAGAGGTGATGGAGTTCTGAGGGTGATGTGGCCATTGTGATGTGCTTCTTGGAGCTCCACAATCCAATTTGTGATGGCAAGGTTCACGGAACGCATCCATTGTTCTTCCAAGTTGGACCCCAGGAGTTTCATCAGTAACTTCGATGCTTGCCTTGACCGACACCCCGCAAGTTGTTCTTTCAAGCTGCTGAGACAACTAGAACGAAGATCAGAAGGAGCTTCGTATATGCAAACTAGGAACAAGAGGGTGAGGAAAGCAAGGTTGAAAATGTCTTGGATGTTAGAAATATAATCAAGTTTGGGAAACTTGATGTAGGAAACATTCTTCTTGTTGGAGCCATAGTTAAGGACATCTTGTATGAAATTAACAAGGAGATTTGAAATGGTTTCACCATCTGTTAACCTCATGGTTTTGGTGTTAGGTTTGAATGGTTTAGAGGTCCAAAGAGATATAGGGATGCTGAAATCTGCTACAATGGCTAAAGAGAGACTTGAGGATTGGTGGTGGTGTTTTGCTATGACAAGATTAAGTGATGGTTGAGATGAGTTTGTGGAACATATGCTCATAGACATGGAACCTGTTTTCCATTCTGTGATTGGTGGAGTGTTTTGAATCCATGAAAACACATCAAGAAATCTGGAGTAAGCCATGGCAGAAACCTAGCTAGGTGTTGGTTTGTGGGGCTTCATGTGTTCGTCAAGTTCTGTATTTAACAGACGAAAAGTAAATCAGCAAAGAATCTTGTTGGGCAAGAAAAGTCAAAAGTAGTAGTGCATGTGATTTTTATGATGATATAGAATTTGGGGAAAAGCAAAGAAGAATATTTGTACGTAGAAGATAAAGACTTTTTCTTGTGTTCCACAATTTCCCTCATATTCTAAATTTGCATGCATGATTGTAGCTTAACTACAAGACGCAATTTTAAAACCAGAAGAGTGGAATCATTGCTAACTTTTCTACAGGTTATTATATTCTTAGGTGGCTTCACAAGGTGTAGCCTTTGAATCTGGTTGGCAGATAAAACTCGAAGTTAACTATGTCTCTGTAATGGAAATATTCGTTCTTAACTCGATAGGTGATGAAATTTCTCTTTCAGCAAACTAAGACAGAAAAATAACATAAGATAACAGAAGGAAGAGCAATCATAGATTTACAATTATTACTTGACGTGTGGCACTTGAAGGGAAAGGGCATCTTTTGTTGTAAAATGGGCATTGGATTCTGATTCTCCACCCACATGCGTGAAAATCTTAGCTTGATTATAGTGCTTATTTAACCCATATACATAGTATTTTAGCTGGGAAATTTTTTTAGTTGGAACTCGAATTCGTGTCTAAGGAATGTTTGTCAATAATAGTTCATATATAATAGCAAGTTGCTCACTTTCTTTTCCATTTGTGCATGTTTAACTGTTAATAATGTTCATGTAATGAGATTGATAAGGAGAATGATGGTTAATATTGTTAATAATATATATAAATCAAATTATGAATATAAGAAAGTTAAATTAAAAACATAAACAAGTGTCTACAATCGAAAAAACAAAAAAGAAGAAGCTAAATTTAGTGTAAAACATAAATGCAAATTTGATATATCTAATAACAAATATACGAACCGAATTGTCAAAATGAATAACTATATACCACAAATTTGCTCTCGAAATTTGAAATTTATCCAATGATAAATGAAGTGAGAAACGTAATTTTATTTTGGTAAATTTGTCAACGATTTTTTTCTCTTCTTTTCACCTAAATACTACAAAAAAAATTAACACTCTCCAAAGAGAAATATAACTAAGAAATAATGTATAATATTAATTATTTGCACTTTTACTTTTTACAGTTTTTAACTTCTAAACAGCGATGAATAGATTAAACTTTCAAGTTTTGGTAGACTATTGTTTAAAGAAATTTAAAATATATTATTTTTTATTCTCTTCACCCTCACCGCAAGAATGTTAGCAAATGATGTCAGCCAAAATGGGACGCCACAAAGCCAAAGCCCACACCAATAGGTAGGTGGTGTCGATCTCATGACGGTGAGGTGAATGACGCCAATACCACACCAATGTAAAGCCTCTTTGTGTCGGCCAAACGACAACTAAGAGCAGCTACCTGGTTATCGTCGACTAGACATACGTAAAAAAAATATAATAGTCAGTTTAAGGTATATGAGTCAAACCCACACATGAAAGCGTCGATTTTGCGTTGGCTCAACCCACGCAAATGCCTTTTGAATTTGCAAGTTCTATTTCGAGACACATCTCAAATCTTGCTTCATCCCATTCATTAACATTTCAAATAGACCAAAATATCAATTAATTCATTTAGAATTGAAATTACAAACCTGAAATTATGAGATGTCTAAGATAAATCTTAGCTAATTAAACATAATACAAGTCCAAGATGTCTAAGATAAATATCCAAGCCATACATAATACATCAAAGTCAAAGAAAAACCAAGATTAATTAATTAAGACTCAAAATTAACTAACCAAGATTCATAACAAAGTGGTAAGTAAATTAAAACAATCAAATCAAGCTTGTTTAAGTGAATACTCGGGAAATAATATTACTAAACTAGTTGGAACTTCCCTATCAACAATCATAAATATTACTCAGGAAATAACTTTTGTGTCTTAATGGCAGGTGTGGCCCAATAAGGGATGAAGCATGAGTAGAAGACCATAAAAAGACTCTCTGTCTCTTGTTTGAAAGACATTAAGGGCATGGTGACGAATTTAGATTCGTTTGTCACCTCTGCATTTTGAGCATCAATAAGCTACATTTTGAGGTGTATATTATTTTGTTTTGTTTTTGTATATAGGGTAGGAAATGAACTATGAGGTGATGTATATGTATTGCTCACGCTCTTGAAGATTTTTGTTATGTTTCATGTTTTAGATGTTCTACATCTCTTATGTAAAAGAGTATCATGTACTTTTTTTGTAAAAGGGTTAGAGCACTCTCATAAGTGTTCTACTATAACTATTCATTAATTCCTTGTTGGTAAAGAAAAACAAGGTTTAAATATATTCTTGGTCCACTAACTTTCAGTGAAAATTGTAATTAGTTTTTCTTCAAAACTTTGGATCAATTTAGTCCATCGTCTTTAGAAATAAATTTAGTCTTTTTAACCAAATTTTGTTAAATTTATTTAACGTTTCAAACGTGTTTCTCAGCTTACATTGAAGCGAAAATGTATCAAACAGTGTAAATAACTCAAATGTTATAATGAAACGCGTTTAAAACGTCAAATAAATTTAACAAAATTTGGTTAAAATAATTAAATCCACACATTTAAAGTTAGACGACAAAATTGGATCAAAATTTTGAAAAGGAACTATTCTAATTTTAACTAAAAGTTAAAGGCTAAAAAACATATTTAACCTAAAAAAACCAACTAAGAGCTTTAATAAATCCAAGGTAAAATATTTTGAAAATAAATATTTTTTAATAGAAGAGTCAAAGATTCTCCAACTATTTTTAATCCACTACAGAAAGAAATACACGTAAAAAGTCTAATTCGTAGCTGAGAAAAGAGTTATTCAGTTCAAAGAAAAAAAATTGTAAGTAAAGAACGATTTTTCAATCGTTGAAAGCTGAAAGTTGCACTCTTCTGTTTGATAATGGAATATATGAATCATAAGTTTGACACAATTTGGAATATTTAACTTCAAATGTCACTACTCTCATACACGCAATTTAGTTAAAAGAGAAAAAATGTAGATAAAGTTGAACCTTGGTCAATTATCAATTTATCATGATCACGAAGGGTATTATACCTTTACGTTAACTCTTTTTTTAACCTACTTTATTTTTATATATTTTCAATATTTTAACATTAATTAGTTATGTAAAATGGTAATGCACAAAATAAAATGACATTAATGTTAAACTCTTGATTCTTCTAGACATGCACTCTGAGGATTGAAGAAAAGATGGGGCAAGCTAGGTTGGTTAGAAAGTTGAGATGCTAAGCATATATATTGTTGACTTGTGTTTCTCTTGAAAGAAAAAGGGAAATATATATAGTAAAAGCTTCGAATACTGCTTTTTGGCTGATTAATCCACTCATCAAGTTATAATATATAGTTGTGAACCTAACATATGAATATATTCCTACTTATGATTACAAATATTCAAAAACTTTTGATAGGAAAGGAAAGTGTAATTGTTGTATACACAAAGAACTACTCTTGTTACGTTACTGGCTACATCTATAGTTGTTCACACGCTGGCTTTAACCAATGTTATAACATTAAAATTCATCAATCTTTTCTATGATTAGTTTCTTTGTCTCGTCAACTTGACATTCAAGAATTGTATATTCTCCAATAAAGTTACACCTATTTAATTAGAACATAACACCTAAGTCAAACTAGCTTAATGAGTGTGTGTTTTGTTTTGTTTTTCTCTAAATAAAGAGAACAATAAATAATAAATGATACTGACCATGGTATCATAATAAATAAGAAAAAATCATCACAGGAGGTTTTTCAATAAATGTTCACTTTAACATTCCCTCAATAATTTAATGAGAACAGAACCTAATTAGTCATAGTTTGGGTTTACCTAACTTTTTCATGTGAAACTTTTGCAAAACACCTTTCTTAAATAGAAACCTATACAAGACATAAGATATTGAAAACCTATATATTAATAAATTAGGTATTGATAAATCGTTTCTTAAAATTAGTTCATATTATCAATATCTTATAAAGAAAACATATTTATATTATTCATGAAAAAGAAAAATTTATACAAAATTAATTTTTACTCTAAATTTTGTTGTTTTGACATTAAGTTTATCTCGTATACGCATCAAATTTTAATGTTGGTATATATAAGTTAGATTAAATATTTGTAAATTAGTATAATAATATGAATGATATGATAGTTTCATCCAATAATAATTTATTAAAAACAAATTTTAAATAACTTTAATATGATTATAATAAACAATAAACCTAACACAATTCTGAAAGAAGGATTTATAAAATAAAATTTATATTTACTTAAATATTAGTAAATTGATTTTATCAAAATGTATCTTTTTATTTATCTATCAATCTTGTGGACTAAGTTTGTGTCTTACTCCAATAACATATTATTTTTTAAAAATAAATGTAAGTATTGTTTTATAAAAGTATAAAAAAAGTAAGTATTATTTAATATGAATTTAAACAATATAAAATATATGTTTATTAATTTATGAAAAATGAAAAACATTGGTGACAAATGTTTATTTTAAAATTAAAATTAGAAGTGGTCATGGATTAAATTTTTAATGATCCAATCCACATTCAGTTTAGATCCAAATAATTGGATTAGATTTTCAATACAAATCTATCTTTTCAGTGAAACAAGTTTGAATTTTTTTAAAATCTAAATCCAAATATTTGGATCAAGATTTAAATTCAGTCCAAATATTTGGATCAAGTTCAAAATCTATAATCCATTTTTTTATAAAAGAAATTTAAATTGAATTTTTTGAAACCTGTGTCCTTAAGGCCGACAAGATACTATTTGGCTAGAGCTGTCAATTTGGTCCAACCCACTAGACTAGGGCCAAAAAAGTCTCCCATTAAAGAAGTCCACATGGCAAAAAACCACACAAAACTGTGGGTCAAGGTCCGTTCAGGTCGTCAGAGGGCTAAGCGGATCCGTCTAGGTTGTCAGGCTAGCCCGGTCTGTCTGACTCGTTGTGCTGGTCCAACACATTCAAGTTGGCGTGTCGGCTCGACCTCATACTGTTGGGTTGTTGAGCCCGCTTAGCCTGTCAGGAGGGCTGCTTAGTCCGTATAGGTCGTCTTGCTCGACCCATCCAAGTCATTGGGCCGACTCAACCTGTCTGGGTTGTCGAGCCCGCCCGACTCATTAAGGTCGTCGGGTCCTACCGTAAGGTTGTCGGGCACGACCCATCCGAGTCGTCAGGTCGGTCCAGTCCATCTAGGTCTTCGGGCTTGCCTGACCTGTTTAGGCCATCAGGTCTACCCAATTTTTTCGGGTTATCGAGCCCTACCAACTCGTTTGGGTCATCGGGTCCGCCCAGCACATTCGTGTCTTTGGGCCCATATGACCTATTCAGGTTGTCAGGCCCAACGACTCATCCAAGTCATCAGGCTCGCCCGACCCTTTAGGTCGTCGGGCCTGCCTGGTCCATATAGGTCATCAAGCACGACCCGTCCAAGTCTGGATTTAGTCTAGTCCATCTCAACCTTTAGCCTAGCCCAAGTAAAAATTTAAATTGAAAATTTGGATTCGATTTTTTGGATTATCCATTTTTGAAAATCTTGATTTAGAGAATGAATATCCAATGCATAAAATATATAAAATGTGGATTAGATTGAAATCCAAATTTATTAAAATGGATTTTAAATAGATTGGATTTTTAATAAAATGGATTGGATTGAAGCAAAAGTGGATCGGATTAAGAAAATTAGATTTTTTGTCTAGCCTAATTAAAATCACAAAAATCAGAATGAATTTATTCAAGAAAATAAACACTTCCACTATAAGTGTCCTATTAGAAAAATTAATAAAATGATCTTATCGTTGAACAAAATTATATTACTATTAATTAAAGGGGTTAAATATGTTTTTAGTTCTTCAACTTTTAATGAAAATTGAAATTAGTCCCTCTTAAAAATCTTTGAACCAATTTAGTAGTTTATCTTTAGATATTTAGATATTTAGATATACATGTGTTTAGTCTTTTCAACAAAATTTTTTAGAATTCATTTTACGTTTTGAATGTGTTTCTCAGCTTATATTGAAGCAAATATGTATGAAATGGTATAAACAAACTAAAATACTATAATTAAATGTGTTTAAAACGTCAAATAAATTTAAGAAAATTTGGTTAAAATGACTAAATTCACGCATTTACAAAGTTGAGATATTAGATTGGTTCAAAATTTTCAAGAAAGACTAATTTCAATTTTCACTTCAACAAAAACATATTTAATCTTTAATTAAATAAATACATATTTTTGTTTCTTTGTAAATTAAAAATACCCGACATTATTTATTTATTTATTGTTATTATTCCTATTTTCAAATATTTTGGCGTATTTATTTGGCAACTTTTTCTGCAAATAGATTGGGCCCATGCCATCCCACATACAAACTAAATTACATAGAAATAGAAACAGATCTTTGGTGCCACTATTTGTTCCCAAACCCAGAGCCTTAACCAACCAGAGTCTCCATTGCTCCTCGCTGTTCTTCCATAGTCACGCGCGGCAATTGGAGATTCACGCGTCACCATGGCCACTCCACCGACACTTCCAATTTCTTCCCAATCCAACGCCTCCGTCGGCGCCGCATCGCAGTCTCAGCCTCCGATAGCCACACCGGCGTTCCGCGCCTTCATCTCGCGAATGTCCTCTTCTCTCCGCCAGGCCTTCTCGCAGCGCCGGCCGTGGTCGGAAATGGTCGACCGTAGCGCCATGTCCCGACCTGACACCCTCGCCGAAGCCTACTCTCGGATCCGCAAAAACTTCTCCTACTTCCGCGTCAATTACGTAACCCTAATCGCGTTCGCGCTAGCCGTGTCGCTCATCACGCATCCGTTCTCGCTCCTCGTCCTCTTTGGCCTACTTGCATCATGGTCATTCCTCTACCTCTTCCGCCCCTCCGATCAGCCTCTCGTTCTGTTCGGACGCACCTTTGCCGATCGGGAAACCCTAGGGATGTTGGTGGTGCTCACCGTGTTCGTAATTTTCCTCACTAGCGTTGGATCCTTGTTGATCTCCGCTCTGATGGTTGGATTGGGATTAGTGTGCGCGCACGGCGCGTTTCGCGTTCCCGAGGATCTGTTTCTCGACGATCAGGAGTCTAACAGTACGGGATTCCTCTCCTTCCTCGGGGGTGCCGCCGCTTCTGCTGCCGCTCCGGCGGTCGCGCGCGTGTAAACGGCGGGATCTGGAAGGCCGGTGTGTCCGGTGGATTCTTGTCAGGTTGGTTCGGCCCTTTTTGTTGTATTATGTTGAATTGAAATTGTTACGAGATATTCTTTGGCTTTTAAGATCCAAAGCGAATTGCTTAGGGGTTTAGTTCTTCTGTCTTTTTTTTTTCGCCGAGAGATTGTTGAGCTATCAAATCTCAACTAATGCAGCTTAGTTACATATTTTTCTTCTGAAACTGTTTGTCATATATAATAGATTTGTATTTCACTTATTCTTCTGTTGTCGAAATGATACGTTTCAAATGTGGGAATTGGACTAGAGATTTAGAGAATGAGATTACTGTGAAATGTGCTTTTGTTCTGTTGTGAACTGTAGTGATATATGAAGTTCTTGTACTTACTGAAAAAATTCATGATACTCACAAGTTTCTGGAAAACTTGTATGATGCTTAGTTTAATAGTTTGTTGAATTGTGGTCAGAAAGGTGAGGTTGTCAGTTGTAGGAAGAAATTCTGATATTTTTGTTGGATTGTAGGAAGAATTTTGTTGTTTTTTTAGATGGTTACGTTGCCTATTATCAATTTAAAAACAATTATTTTCATTCATGTGTTATCTTAAAATTTGAAGACTTCTAAATTATATTCTTATAAAAACAGCAACATTTGCAATACTCAAATTGTAAATGAGAGAAATGATACATCAGAAGTTTCTTGTTTTTTTAATCTGAATGTGACAACTTTAAATAGCATGAAACGAAAGAAGCTTCTTTTATGTTGACTAATTCAGTGTATTTTGTGTTTGGTCAGGGTTAATTTTCTTTAGATGTTCAACGGGACAAATTTAACAGTTTTTAGTGTTATTTTTAAGTTGAAATCAGTGTAGGGACCCAAGTCTTCGGAATATATAATTTTTTCATTAAATTTTGGGACACGCTATAAGAAATATAAGTTGACTGGGTCACTGGTGAAGATCTGCAGATGTATTGGTAGTTTAGAGCACCTTCAGTGTAACAGATGTCTTAGATTAGATCTCATTATGTCACGTCACTTTTATACCATTCTTTATATTTCTATGACTTTTCTTTCAATGATAAGGATTGTAAAAGCTCATAATTTTATCATTTTTTAGTTGCACTGAAAAATTAATTTAATTGTGTTTCTGAATATAGTTTTGATATTGAAATATTGCGTTTTATTTTTTTTTATTGGTAATACGCAATTTTTACTTTCAGAACATTTTTATGTTATAACAGCTTGCTCCAATAGAAGTTATTTTTATAAGACCTTAGTTCTAAATTTAGCATCCTTTCATGTGCATTGGGGATGCCTTTGTGGTCACATAAGATAAGACAAGATGGTTCAAACATATGATGCAGAAGATAAGATGGATAAAAATACGATGTAGATGATAGCATGGTTAACAAGCGTGGAGGTTTTTCAAGATGCAGGTGTACTCTCATAGGATCACGAGAATGTTTTCTAGTCTTCGTAAACTCCCTTCTTTATTTTCGGATTCCCTCCAGTGTATAAAGAAGATTAATGTGAAAGAAGTAAGTAGAATAAATGAGAAACGATAGAGAGTGAATAAATGATTATGATTTGTTTTCATTTTTTCAGTTTTAGTATATTGACCCATCTATAAGAATTTTTTTGGATAGTGTATGGTAACAAAAGTTTATTTTGTCAATTTTATTTTTATAATCTGTGAGAAGAGTACCAACGAACTCTATCCACGTCTTTTTGCAACGATGCCACAAAATTGTAATGGTTCTGTGTTGTATACCCGTGTCCAATAGTATAATTAAAACATGTTTTCATTGTTTTAGGGGATTGTGATTTTGTTGAGTGCGATGGTACCCTGTTGCTTCCAAGTTCTCACCCACTTCATGTTATGGTAGAATGGGAGACCAGGTCGCGGACCATTTTGAGATTCTATAATCTTAGATTACTAAGTAAGAGTGTTTGCTTGTTATTGGAAGTTAGAGTATTTTCAGATTATATTTTTGTTCCTAATTTATATTTCTTCATTGCGTAGTATTAATGAGCCCCCTAATTATTATGAAGCCTTTCTAGATATAAGAACAAGAATACTTGTGTAGCAGTTTTTACTAGTCTTTCGTTTAATATGGTGTTGCGGGGCCATACCCTTACTGATAAGACACTGTAGGTCCATTGCAGTGACCTAGGGTGTGTTAATCTCTGATTTATAAATAGATTAAGCTTACCATATACTACAATTCAAATAAAGAATTTATATATTCTTAATATCTTTGTTTATACATACCATTTTAAAACATTGATAAATTCTCTGGTGTTTTGTTTCCGGAAACAATAGATTCAGTTTTATTACTTGCAAGTGAATTTTAACCCAGATAGTAGTTCGAGTTAAAAAAAAAGTGTCACTTACGGCAAATTTGCAAGTTGTGGCTAATGGTTATAACAAGAAACTATGCAAATTTTCTGTTTTAAAAAACAATATTTTTTTTACTTTTATTACGGTAGTAGTAAGAATTAATCATAATATTAGGGAGTATAGAATGCAGGCTTGTAGCACGGGTGTGTGGGAGGAATTAAATGTAAGAACAGTTTACGATGGGGCTTCTCATACAATTCATTTCAAAATGAATGCTGAGTAGTGAAACGTTGAGAGTACTATATATATATATATATATAAATCATATTACAATATAAAAAAATGATATGTTAATTATGTTTATTTTACTTTTAACTTAAAATTTTTTATATATGTTATTGTATTATTAGAAGAAAAATAATATTTTGATTGTGTTCTAAAGAAAAGATGCATCCAATTGATATTCTTTAAATAATATAATAATTCCTATTAAAATTTTAAGTTAGAAAACAAAAATAAATATAATTAAAATATTATTAATTTATATTTTAATATGGGTATTTTTTTTAATCTTTTGTAGTGTCAACATATCACACTACTGCTCTCAGAGGATAAAAGAATGTTTCTTTACAGGGTCGTAATTTACTCCTCCAATTTATTTTATTTATCGTTTTAAATAATAATTAAATCTGTATTCCATAAATGTATTGACGAAAAGGTGAATAATCCGTGTACAATTTACGTTAACAATAACATAAAGCAGAGTTATTCGAAAATTGACACAAAATGAGAGTAAAAGAATATTTGTTAATTCTCATCCGTAAGTATAGTCTTAACTCTATTTTTGAGGTTGAAATTTCTTCAAAAAACTTTAGTCAAAACATAACAAAATAAAGTTGTTCTAGTCAAATAACTAGTAGCTCGGTCACCAAACTTTGGGCTATGGAGAATGGGTTGCAAAACACGAAATTCAGCATTAAAATATCAGCTATTTCATTCAACATTAAAAAAAGAGCATGTTTATAATAAAATTCATAAAGAATGAAATTTAATTAACACGTTTGGTGATCTTTCTCAGCCTATCAATCCTCCTATTTGTAATGAACTATTCTGCTTGAAAATTGAAGTGTCCAAACATGGCAACACCTGCAAAAAGACAGTGAAATCCGTTAAAAAACACAGAGATATCCCAAACAAACAAAACACCATAATAATAGTGAAGTATAGTGTGTACAAAGTACTTAAAGTCTTAAACAGTTTTTGCTCTATCTCTTCAATACAAAAGAGGAAAGGAGAATATGGCAGGATAATACCGTTAAGTGGCAGAAAACTTTTTATTTCATTGATGGATTTGGAAGCTGTATGAATCGGTTCTGCAAAGTGACATATATAGGTCATTCCTATACAACTATGGATTTTCAAATTTCAACATACAAGAGTGACTAAATGATATGGCTTTGGCAAATGCAATATTTTGCTTAGAAGTTGCTCCATATAGAATTATAAATTTTGTTGAGTCTACACAATATTTATTCAGAGTGTTCTAAATCTTCGTCTTTATAGAATAGTATTTTGGCTTGCTGAGGTGAGAAGACTGTTTTGCAAATTCATAAACATTTTATCTGATAAAAATAAAAAAACAAGTTTTACCCCATAATAAGTATAGTAAAAGATGTGTTATAAAGCAAACATGAACAAATAAATAATGGAATATTTAACTCTGTCCCTCACATCCCTCTGAAGTTTTAACACTAAAAATTATCAAGGTATAATTTTGCAACTGACAGTGGCCACTCAATTAAAAATATCTGATCTTATTATTCAATATAAAAAATCATAAACCACAAAAACTACAACAAGTTTATGTTTACAAGAAAATCTGTGTAAGGTTAATGTTTCCATACATGTATTTCCACCTTCGTGTCAGAACTCTCAAAATAAAAATGAAAAGAAAAACCTATTTATTCATCTGAGTAGGTTTATATAAAATGACTTTCAGAGAATAACAAATGCAATAATCCTTTAGAAAACATGCAAGGGGTGAGGGGAAAATGGTTATTCTTGAAGTTGACACGTGGCATGGGACTTCCATAATGCTTGATACGGATATAGAATCAAATCGTATAATTTAAAGCCTGCAAGCTATAATTTTCATGTGTGTTATCACGAAATTGCAATTTTTTGTTATCAGAGACCAATTTACTATATTAAGCAACCCATATCTGATACTTCTCTCTTCAGAATTAGCATTTGGTAACAACATCATTGGTGAGGCACACCACCACTATTTTCTGCCCACACTACTCAACACTTTAATTTTCTCATTTTTGGTTAATATTCTTTTACATGTATAAATTAAAAGGAAAAACAGTATAAATAAAATAAGTAGACAGAATGCACTCATGCAGTTACTGGTTTATTAAATGTTTTCTTGTCAAAATTATTTGGTTTGAATATTGGTGTCAAATTTGCAGGAGTAGCAATAGTTTTGGAGAACTCAAAATGACTTCTGCAGCCAAGGAGTACTTCTTCAAAATCTTCTCCCCAGAGAAACACTCTGAAACAATGGTATATTTTCTTAGTTATACTTTCTGCAACCTACACTAGTTACATTAAGATATAACATTGATGTTCTTATATACATTTACTATGCAGTAGTTGATTTCAAAACATTATGCAGTTACCAAAGTATTATTATATCTTAAGTAACTTTGATCATCTTATTGTGTTTTTCCTGAAATTTCAGGTTATTCCAAGTTGTTTTGTGAAGTCTGTACGTTTAGGAAGAAGGAGAATCCCTAAAGATATCATCCTCAGAAATGTTAGTGGTAGGGTTTGGTGTGTGAAAACTCGTCTCGTTGGACACAAAATCTACTTTCAAGAGGGTTGGAAGGTTTTTCAAGAAGAGAACTGTATAAGAAAAGCAGATTTTCTACTTTTCAAGTATGATGGGACCAATGTATTCAAGGTGGTAATTCTTGAGCAATCGTCACGCTGTGAAAGGAGAGAAGTTGAAGAAGATGAGGTGATAGACATTACTGAAGAGGAAGAGAATGAAAACTCTGAAGACTCTATGATGGAGGAGGAGGAAGATAGTGATGATGAGGATGAGTACTGTGACGATGACAATTATACAGAAATAGAAGAAGAGAGTGAAGAAGAACAAATGAGGAGTAAAAATCATCATAGTAGAGCCAGCAATAGTAAGTTTTTTCTGCATTTCTTATGAGTGCATGAATCAGTTTTTATTGATGATTCATTTATCTGGTTCAGGGGATAGTGCAACGAGTTCCATTCCCAAGACTGAAGATCCTCATCTTGAAGACTATGAATTTGATCCACGAAAGTATATTCAGCATGAAAATCCATACTTTGAAGCAAAACTGTACAAAAATAGACCCAACGAATTGGTTAGAATTCTTAGATCTCTAAGTAGATGTTGAAATAAAAATGTTAATTCAATGATGTTTTTTTTCTCACTCTTTAACTGTTGTTGTTGTTGTGTTCTTGCTTGCAGCATGTTCCAGCAAATGTCCTCAGAGACTCGTCCCTTACTTTTCCAGAAGAGATCACCCTTTCACGTTGCAGATGCTTCCAAAGTGAGGTATACTTTTAGTAGTAACTTACCATCTTGACAATTATGTATGTGTTAGTTATTTGTGTTGAGAATCTGAATTTATAGTTGTGTACTTTTTTGCTGGTGCAGGACACTAAGAGAAATGAATTACGAAACAATCATTGTGGCTTTTCACGACAGACACAGATGTATTCGAAAGTAACAAAAGTGTCCGAGTGGCAAGATGGTCGAGTATGTATTAAAGGGTGGACAAGCTTTTGTACAAAGAACAAGATCAAAGAAAATGATGTGTGTATCTGTGAAATTGTATCAGGGAAAGACCAAATAGTAAGAACACTTCAGGTGCACGTGCTTGGTGCTAGGAACGGATGAACAAATCTACCACTGAATTGGACTTTGGACTTGATTATTTTAAATACTTCTATTGACTAATGTTTATAATTTTCTCATATGGAATCTATTTTCTCATGATAACAATATTTATCTCTATTCCACTGCACATTCATTTAGCATACTCTATTTTACTTCTCAATCATTTCTTTCTCTTATTCTAATTGGGACAATTTCTGTTGAAATTAATTTGGAATTCTGCTTGTAGCTTAATTTCCTTTTGTTTTCTTGGCTATGTTAGGATATTTTTATGGCAAGATATATACTAGTATTTTCTTAAAACAAAATCTAAACTAAGATTTAAAACATCTAATACAATCTCATACACGATTTTATAACTTACATATATCAAGAAGACATATTTGATCATGATTTAAACATTGGAAACATCTAATATAATCTCATATTTAATTTTTTAAATCAACTCCCTCTTATAAACATCTTTAATAAAGAGGCAAACCATCATCCAACTATAATGAATAATAACCTTATACATAAACTTAGTACACTTGACTATTATGCCTGATCCTATAAATAAATAAATGAAAGGTAAAAGTTCAATTTCAATCACTTATTGAACTCAAATAAATACATCAAACTCTACCTTCAACTCATTTAAAAAAAAAATGCATCAAAGAAGAACAAAAAAAAAAAATTAACAATTGGCCTAAACTAACATCACCATAAAGTTTGGGTAGTAGAAGGAACAGTTTCTATATTTACCTATCACATGGTGTTGCAATGTCATTGTTTATTTGTTGACAAAGACACTATTGGTACATTGCAAAGATCTAAAGGATATATTTGACCATGATTTGAAGTGGATTTATATGTTTTTCTGCTAATCATTAAGATGAACCACTGATTCTAATATTATTGATGGATTTTTTGTAGAGAGAAATTTATTGAAGAGATATATAAATAAAACCTGAGTTAAACCTACTTAAGAGACTTGGTACTCTTGGGTTGACACAAACATCTAAAAATATAATAAATATTTTTCTTTTAAAAAGGTTTTTTTTAATTAAAAAAAAAACTTAAACAAAGTATCCGTACATTTCTTTTTATGCAACTCTCACACTAATCTTTGGAATTCTTAAAAAGGTTTAAACATTTTGTCGTATTTAAAAACTCCCTCCCCCGAGTACCAAGTAAAGAGATCCACGCTCATGTGTATTCCTTGTTAACTCTCATTTATACCCTTCATTCATTATAAGTCTATGGATGAGATGAATCAATGTATTTATGATCTCCTAATAACATAAGTCACTCATAAATAGAAGAAAAAAAAAATCCTTTACATTATATATAATGCCATTAAGTTTAAATACTATCACCAGTATATACTTTTAAATTAAACTGAATCTTTAGCATTATTAATAAAAATGAACCAGCTTATATTGCTATGAATCAGTGTTAACTTATTCTTATTTTATATAGACATGATTGGGCTTCTAAGAAGTTTCTTTAGTTTTATTTTGTTTTATTTTTTTCTGTTGCAGTCTGTGTTATATAGTTATTTTAAAACTACTTTTGTTTCGTCCTAAAATAATAATTAGGGCAGTGTAAAAAAGTATATTTAATTTTGATAGGAGGAGGGGTAAGTTGGTGATTTTGCATGAATTTGTAATTTAGCGGTGAGGAAGTGAATAATGGAGGAATGGGATGGGCCTACAGTATAAGTGGAGAAGAAGAAATAGCCGTTGGGACTTAGGGGTGCGGACAGAGAAGAAATAAAGAATGGAGAAAAGAACAAATAAATGTGCAAAGTTGTAAGGAAAAAACTAGCCGTTTGTCTTTGCAAGAAAACTACTAAGAAGGAAGAAAAGGGTACACCACACTACTGTGCCCACCACACCCACCTGACAATTGTCTTCGGTTTTTCCTCTCTCTTCCCAACACAAGATTCCTCACCCCGCGCGCCCCACTCACGTGCCCCTCTTTCTTCCCATTCCTACAAAATCCTCAACCAACTCTTCTTCCTCTTCCTGTTTTAGTTTTTTCCATCACTCTCTTCTCTCACACACACACACAGTTTCAGTTTCAGTCTCATGGACACTGCTACTGATTCTCACACTCTGTCTCACCAAAGAACCAATCCAAGTCTCACACTTTTTCTTCTTTAGTTCCCTTCTTTCTTGCTTCATTCCTTGTACTGTCCTACTGTTTTTCGTCTTGTTGTAATGGGGAGCAAGAACCTCTCCTCAAAATGTTTTTTTTACCATAAGCATTTTCAAAATGGGGTGAGGAATCATTTTTTGCGGTTGTTTCTCCTTTCGTGGTTTATTGTGGTGGCAGTGTTTGGTGAAGAGCGTTGGGATGGGGTTGTTGTGACACAGTCAAACTTCCTAGCACTTCAGGCATTCAAGCAGGAGTTGGTTGATCCCGAAGGCTTCCTGAGAAGCTGGAACGACAGTGGCTATGGAGCTTGTTCCGGAGGTTGGGTTGGTATCAAGTGTGCCCAGGGACAGGTTATTGTGATCCAGCTTCCATGGAAGGGGTTGAAGGGGCGTATCACTGATAAAATTGGCCAACTTCAGGGGCTGAGAAAGCTCAGTCTCCACGATAACCTAATTGGTGGTTCCATCCCTTCATCGCTCGGGGTTCTTCTCAATCTGAGAGGGGTTCAACTCTTCAACAATAGGTTCACAGGGTCCCTCCCTCCTTCATTAGGTTCCTGTCCCTTGCTTCAGTCTTTAGACCTCAGTAACAATCTGCTCAGCGGGACAATCCCGCTGAGCCTTGGGAATGCCACTAAGCTTTATTGGCTTAACTTGAGCTTTAATTCCTTCTCTGGTCCAATACCAACTAGCTTAACTCGCTTAACTTCTCTAACTTACATATCTCTTCAACACAACAATCTCTCTGGGTCTATTCCTAACTCATGGGGTGGTAGCTTGAGGAGCCACGTCTTTCGGCTCCAAAATCTGATCCTAGATTATAACTTCTTGAGTGGCACCATTCCTGCTTCTTTGGGCAACTTGAGTGAACTCACAGAGATTTCTCTCAGCCATAACCAGCTTATAGGACCTATTCCAAATGAAATAGGAAGCCTTTCTAGACTTAAGACAGTAGATTTTTCTAGTAATGCATTGAATGGAAGCTTGCCAACCACTCTCTCTAATGTGTCCTCTCTCACTCTGTTGAATGTAGAGAACAACCACCTAGGCAATGAAATCCCAGAAGCCTTAGGCAGGTTGCAGAATCTATCTGTTCTAGTTCTGAGCAGAAACCAATTCAGTGGCCACATTCCTCAGAGTATTGGAAACATGTCAAAGCTTACACAGCTTGATTTGTCAATGAATAATCTCAGTGGAGAAATTCCAGCATCCTTTGAAGATCTGGGTGGTCTTAATTTCTTCAACGTTTCTCATAACAACCTCTCTGGTCCAGTTCCAGCCCTGCTTGGGCATAAATTTAATTCGAGCTCATTTGCGGGAAATATTCAACTATGTGGATATAGCCCTTCTACCTTATGTCCCTCGCCAGCTCCTTTTGGTTCACCTAAAGAAATATCAGAGAACCATGGACGCAAGAAACTAGGCACCAAAGACATAATTCTCATAGTAGCAGGAGTGCTCCTTGTTGTCCTGGTAACACTTTGCTGCATTCTGATATTCTGCCTGATCAGAAAAAGAACAGCATCAAATGCAGAGGGTGGTGGCCAGGCCACAGGGAGAGCATCTGCATCTGCTGCCACGATAGAAAAAGGAGTCCCTCCTGTCGCAGGTGAAGCTGAAGCGGGTGGTGGTGAGGCCGGAGGCAAACTGGTCCACTTTGATGGACCATTGGCTTTTACAGCAGATGATCTCTTGTGTGCAACAGCAGAGATAATGGGAAAGAGTACGTATGGAACTGTGTACAAGGCTACATTAGAGGATGGAAGTCAAGCTGCAGTTAAACGATTGAGGGAAAAGATCACGAAAGGTCAGAGAGAATTCGAATCTGAAGTTAGTATCATAGGAAGAATTCGACACCCAAATCTTCTGGCATTGAGAGCCTACTACTTGGGACCCAAAGGAGAAAAGCTTCTAGTATTTGATTACATGCCTAAGGGAAGTCTTGCTTCTTTCCTACATGGTAAGATTGCAGTGATAATTTTTTCTTGTCATGGTACAGTTAAAAGTTGGTTTAATTTCTTGTCAACACACTATTGAATTGACAGTTTTCCATTTTTATGCAGCTCGTGGGCCCGAAACAGCCATTGATTGGCCAACAAGGATGAAAATAGCACAAGGAATGGTTCGTGGGTTGTTATACCTTCATTCCAATGAGAACATTATACACGGAAACCTTACGTCCAGCAATGTGGTGCTGGATGAGAATACGAATGCTAAAATAGGTGACTTTGGGCTTTCAAGGTTGATGACAACTGCTGCTAATTCTAACGTGATTGCCACTGCTGGGGCATTGGGATACCGAGCACCTGAGCTATCGAAGCTTAAGAAAGCCAACACAAAAACTGATGTATACAGTCTTGGTGTCGTCTTGTTAGAACTCCTAACGGGGAAGCCACCTGGTGAGGCTTTGAATGGCGTGGATTTACCCCAGTGGGTTGCCTCCATTGTCAAAGAGGAGTGGACAAATGAAGTTTTCGATGTAGAGTTGATGAGAGATGCTTCAACATATGGCGACGAAATGCTCAACACGTTGAAGCTTGCTTTGCACTGTGTTGATCCTTCTCCGTCAGCACGACCAGAAGTTCAGCAAGTCCTTCAGCAGCTTGAAGAGATTAGACCAGAGATATCAGCCAGTTCGGGTGACGATGGAGCCATCCCTTCCACCAGTGAATGAGTATTTAGGACTAACGTAGTAGAGTAGCTAGTCTATATTATTCTTTCATTCTTACATTAATTTCTTTTTTGCCTGTTTGGAGTGCTAGTGTCTGTACATATAGTAGTGTGCTTAAATCAGGAAGTGTTCTCTTTAACACTTCATTGCTTCATTTTTAATATCCTGTGAAAAATTGAGTTTTAATTTAACAGTTAATAAACCACCAGTCCTAAGTGGATTGTAACAACCCAACGCATTTAAGGTCAGATGATAGGAAAACTAATGCCCAGTGGATGAGAAAATAAAGTAAAATTAAAATAGAAGGAAAAGCATATTTTGAGGAAGTCAACTTTTCTTCCGGTCCCTCTCCAATCAAATACAAAAAACAATCTGTCATTCCCTTCTCCAGTATACCAAGTTCGTAAAGTGAAACCACAAACGAATAGTGTTCAAACTAATGAAACCAAAATATATAAGTACCACATAAAAAAGGAAACCATTAGGGGTTAGACACTCAACTGTTCACAAAAAAAATTAAAAATTAATAACAAGAAATGTACAGCTCTGAGTAGTTGAAAACATTGATATCTTGAATGTCGTCGGTAAAAAAAAAAGGTGGGGGATATATGCATATACAACAACTCTCTAAGGTTAAAACTAAAAGTTCGTCTGAAGTAATGTAACTACATAAGATTAAATTAATGAAACAAAAATCTATAGTTACTGCATAAAAAAAAGGTGAAAACAGAATTTACAGCCAAGCGCATTTTAGCTGCTGTCTCTTGAGTAAGCAGCTGTTTCTTCCGCAAGCTTCTCCCACACAGCTGCCATCTTCTCCGCATAGCCTGCCTGTAAAATGGATGAAGGGCATTAGCAAATTTTCTGAACCACAAAAGATAAACGTCGTCTAAACGTAACAGCTAACAGAACTCAGAACATAAATGAACTTTACTTGATTGACAACAAACCCTCGCAGCATGCTTTGAAAGTCGCTATTTCTCTCTTGGTCAATTCTTTCAAGTTCGCTCCTATTGTTCTCCTGCAAACATTCCACACTCATAAGTGATAACTAGCCAATATTCCATGATAGAGACATACCAGCGATATTTCATAAATATTTTATTTGATGTTTTGTTTTTCTTAATAGAAATACAATTTCGAACTAAATATGAAGAACACGTAAGGAAATCACATCTTAATCTGGAGACTAAACGAAACTCGGAAATAATGGAACAAATTGCTAAGAGCTGAAAAACTAGAACCTATTTTTACAAAAGATGAGAAGACCAACCCAGATATATGGAACTCAACAAAAACGAAAATTGGAAGGTGAAATTTTCTTCCCCCTGGATTCTATAGTCCTCTCTCATTTGATGTAACTCAAATTTTCCCTTTGTTCCATTGAAGCAACCCAAATCTTTTTGGTGATCGCAGAAAACAAAGAAGCAGATTACAAATAGTACCATAAGAGAGAATAACAGACGAACTATAGTATTTTGGGTCAGGTGAACACGCTATTTGGAATCTACCGTTCTATAGAGACAAAATTAATCAGCTGAATCTTCATTTTTCATGGGATGCTTCTGCTAATAGTTTCTCCAAAACAAAATATCAGATGATGCTAACATTATAACAAATTATACTATTAAAGCACATTTTCATATATACAAACTTTACTCTTAAATCAATATAATTTTACTCCCAATGAAACCAAATTTATAGATTTACTTTTGATTAACTAACTGGGCCGGTTCAATTTGAAAACCCAGTGAAATGTTTATCTAGTTTTCAGTTTGTCTAACCAATAAAGCAGAAGCAAGACGAAGAGGAACAACGAACTAGAGGGAAAAACAGATGAGCAGGTCAAACCTGCAAATCATGGTATTAGTTTGAACTGGCTTTCATTTTTAGATGTTGAGTTCTTATGAGGGGAAACGTCAAGGAGTCAATACCAATAAGTTGTGAGCATTACATATAAGTAAGACCAAGAAACCACCTACAACTCAACCTTAATACAATGAGATTGAGTCTTTTTTCTTGTCTACTACTTATATTGTTCATTGCTAATCAGTGGTGACTCGCTTGTAGTGGTGTTTACTAGAACGGGACATGTTTTTCTAAATCCCTTATAAGGAAGACTTCCAATACAAGGAAATCTTCAAATACATGACTCTTCAACCACTCACGTGTTCGTTCCAGTTCATTGCAACACTTGTTGGGTTCTTGCGAAGGGAACCACCGGAGAGATTTGACACTAATGTGTCAGCATTAATAAGAGACCAAGACATCACCTTCAATCCAAAACTTTAGAGCAATGAATTTGTGGATCTTCTTTCTTATATGTAGTTCATCTTCGGTCTATTTCTAATTGAGGCTTTGAAGAGTGTATGACTGAACTTTTTAGTCTCTTTCAATTGAGGCTTTGAAGCGTTGGGCAACATATTGATTAACTTTGAAGCACTAGGCAACATATTGATAACTTTGAAGCCATAGTATAGAATATAAGTTCGAATAGTCTACTTCCAATATCAGATCTCGATGCACTAAACAACATAACAATGGTTATCCTTTCTTTGATTCACTACTTCAATGATAAAAGTAAGATCTAATCTAAAAATAAACCATTAGATTTCCATACAAAAATGACAACAGATCTAGAAATCAAATTTGAATTCGTTACCAAATTTGCTATTGATTGAAATTTTTAACTGAGGCAGCCCTCAATGAAACAATTTATTGGTGCATCAAAATATGGTTAGTGTGTGTCACTAGTATAGTCTATTTATTTCATTCTGACACTTGGCAACAAATTCACTTGCATTTGAAGTATTGAGAAAATCAAGTGAAAATCTATTTATAGCAGGTCAAATTTATCATCAAAAAGTGATTGATTTCAATAAGATCATTTATGATAATTTAAATGTATCCCATCAATTTTCCCACAATGTATTACCGTTTAATATAACTGCGCACATGAGATGAAAGCAAAAAAGACAATATTCTTCGATACATGACAAATATGGAGGGGGCATGCAATGTATGCCAAAGAAAATATGAGAAAAGTCAGTTCAGAGAGTGAAAATGAGTTAACATGCAGGGAGATAATAGCTCATAGTTTCAAGAGTACAGCTAAGTCAGAGTTACACATGCCAAAGAAGGGAGAGGACAACCCAGCAAAAGGTTGTAAAATGTTACCTTGATTCGTTCATACTCTCTATCTGCACAAATTTTAGCATTCTCAGTAACTCTGATGGCTTCTTTTAACTCTTCAATTTTCCGCAACCTAGACTTGTCTCCACCAAATATTTTGGATGAAGCAACCTCAAGCTTTTCCACCCGCGAATGTAAAGAAGCTAATTCTGATGAGAGTGTTTGAACAGTCAACAACGCACTTGATCTGTCAGAAAATGCATTGTTGACAGCTAGCATTGTCCCAAGGTACTCATGTAGTTTATCCTGCAACATACATAAGATATTACTCACAACAATAGAATGAGTTAGGGATTGTTATATCAGGAGGTTAAAGCATCTATCATCAAAATAGTTTCCAGTTTTCCACCATAGATTTTTAAAAGCTAAGAGCTTCAATAATGAGTCACAAGAATACTTGTACTTGCCAAATGTTTGATTGTCTGTGTATTCAGCTCTCTATATAACCTGCTTGCTTTAACCGTTGCAGTTGCCACATTTTTCATGTCAGCAGCTCGTACCCTCTGAGACTCAAATATGGCTTCTTCTGTCTCAAATTTAGTTAGCTTTACAAAAGCCAGTCCTAGTTCACCCACTGTTTCACCCATGTCTTGCTGAAACTTGACTAGGGATTCAGCCTGTAGGTGTCAATGCAGATAAACAAAATTCAGCTCAGAGATCAACAAAAGAAAAAACAACACTTTTTATTCAGTTCCACAAAACAAAAATGTACATGGTAATTCAATTCAATTTGATAAAGGAGCATATGTTAAACAAAATCTAAATCCAATAATAACAGAGACACATTAGAGGAATGTTTTCAATTCGACCAACTGATAATAAATATTTTAAAATGTTTTAAACATATCCTAAATTAGCTGCTTAAGAAGATATTTGCCTATATGATCATGCTCATAACCTTAAATTCATACTCATTGATTATCAATGTAAACTTATCGAATGAACTTATTGAACAACCACGGAGTCAAGCTCAATGCCCAGATACAACATAGAAAACTAACTAACAAAAACTTATAAAAAAATTAAGAAGTACTTAGTTATGCTGACTACCAAATGCAGTTGGCTAATGAACTTATTGAAGAAGCTGATTACCTAAATGCAGGTAGTTAATCCTATGTATAATAAACTTATGTACTTAGTTATGCTGATTGCCGAAATACTCAATACCAACAACCAAGGAAGCTCATAATGAACCAATATCTACTAATTAAGCACAGTTAAGCTCATTATCCAAATGCACCACACAATGTGAACTAACAACCATTAAAACCAAAAACCAGAGAAACACAAAACCTGCTGAGAGACATTGCTAAGATGGTTCTCAAAGTCCACCAACTTATCCTTCCTCTCCATAAACTCCTTATCCTCCTCCACAACCAAGGGCTTGCTCCCAACCCAATCATTGGTAACAGACTGCTTCAACTCCTTGAAAATCCTGAGCAAGTCCCTCCCGCCCTTGGCCGGTTGAGCCACCTCAGCCACCTCCGCCTCACCCCCAAACAGCTGCCTCGGTAGCCTCACGGCGCCGTCGAGCATCCGCGATGCGACATCGGTGGTCCTCGCCAGCGGAAGCCGCCCCTTTGCCTCGAGAAACACCCTCAGCTCCTCGCTTCGCCCGATCACCGGGTGCGTCGCTAGCTTCCTGAGGTACTTCTCCAGCGCCACGCGCCGCTGCTCCACGAACTCCTGCTTCTGCATCACCTGGCTCTCCACAGTGCTCTTGTCCGGCCTCACCGGGATGAAGAACCCGCGGTAGGTCTCCGACAGCCGGTCCGCGAGCGTCACGACGTCGCGGAACCTCCTCCGGACGGCGAATTCGGTGCCTTCGCCGCCGAATTCGGGGAAGTTGGTGCGTGTGGTGATGAGGTAGGTGTAGAAGGTGGCAGAGCCGGGGACAAGGGAGGTCGCAAGGTCCTGCTCCTTCTGAGGATCCGTGACGACGATGTGGAGGTAGTCTTCGCAACCGGATCGGGCGGGGGTTTTGTCAATGGCTTGGTCGTGGCCGTTGGAATCGAAGGAGGTGAAGATCGCATCGGCGTAGGAGGGAGGGTCGAGGAACGAGTTGAAAGGGGAATTAGGGCTATGCGGAGGCGTAGAGCGGTGGCTCTGGCGGTGGACGTAGTCGTCGCCGCCGTCCTCGTCGAGGATCAGCGACTCCATTACTTCGTCGTCTTGCGAGGCGTGCATAATCTGATTGTGTTCGTCGTTGAAATCGTGACTCATCATTTTGGAGGATCCGTTTATGAGGTTTGGTAGCGATTCGAAATCATAGTGTGGGAAGGGTGAAGAAGGAGGAGAGTGAGAGTGTGAGGAAGGAGTGAACGAGTTATGACTCGGCGTTGTAGGTGAGTCAACTCGCTTAAGAAAAAATAGGATAGGGATGATGGGGCCAGGAATGGGTTCCAGTGCCACCAAAACTAAGAAGCATGCGAAACGCGTTTATCTTGTTTGTGACGCATCTTTTGGTTTGTTGCAGAAGAAACCAAACCAAGCCCTTAGAAATGTGTGCTTTCTTCAAAGCCCAAAATTGAGAGCAGAATGTTATTCATGTAAATGACGAGTGTTCCTTGTTCTTCTTTTTCTGAAGAATTTTGGTCCGAAATTTATTTTTGCAAGGATCATTTTCTGTTATCTCTTCTTCTTCTTCAAAACATCGTAAAGTTCTCTGCACGTTCAGTTTTTTCGATTAACCAAACTTTTATGTAATGTAAATAAAGTTAAATAAGGAAATATCTCCAAACTCATAAAAAAAGTTATATTTATCTATTTAAACATTACATTGGAGTTCTTCTCTCCGATGTCAAATTTTAATTTACCAGTTACTTGTTTCACGGCTTTAATTTAAACTTAAATAACTGATTTGAGAGTGACGTACCGGACATTAATGAAAGAAATAGACAAATAAAAATATAGTATTAATTTTAATAAAATTTAAATCATGTATCATAAATAACACTTCAAGTTGTATTAACATTCATGTAAGATTACTTCAAAGATATTATTTATATTATTTTTTTTGTTTTTTAAAATATATTTTGTGAATAAAATTATGATGGAACAAATAAGTTTGAAAACTTATTTTTTAACGATGGTATTTTAATGTATTTTAAGTCGGAACAGTTTAATTTTAAGTTTAATTTTATGATTATTTATTCAACAAATTTATCATGACGTATAAAAATGAAGTCCTTACTTATAAAAAAAATTATGTGTTATAACATATTTAAGAGTTAAATATGTTTTTGATATCTTGACTTTTAGTAAAAATTGGAATTAGTTTATTTTTAAATTTTGACCTAATTTAGTCTCTTGATTTTGAAAATGTGTGGATCTAATTTGTTTAACCACATGTTATTAAGTCTATTTGAAACGTCAAATAAATTTAACAAAATTTTATTTAAAAGATTAAATTTATGCACACATTTTTATATTTGAGTGACTAAATTAGGTTAAAGTTTTGAGGATAAAATAATTATAATTTTCACTTAGGATGTGTTCTTATGTGAGTGATGATTTGAGGGAGAGAGGTGATTGATTTGGGTTGATTAGAAGGTGATGTGTATGTTGTTCTTTTTTATAAATTTGGGAGTGATAGTGGAGTGAATTTGAGAGTAATTTGTGTGAAAGTATGTGAATGATTTGATTGATGTAACTAAAAAAATTAAATTTAATACATAAAAATGTAAGATTACCTAATTGTCTTTGGTGTTAAAAAAGTAATATAGAATGATATTTAGATAATTTGTATTTAATTTTTGATATTTTTCTATCATAAATAAAATTGTTAATAATATTTATTAATTAAAAAATTAATATTATAATACTTTTTTATTGGAAAATTTTAATATTTGGAACAAGTTCCATAAAAAGGTAACAAGTTACAAAGATGCATGAAAATGGAATAGGATACAAGTCAAATAGAACAGGTTCATGAGTGTTGCACCAAAATAGAATAGGTTCCAATTAAAATGAATTTGGTTCCATTCACTCACATATATGGTTCCAAAACAGATCCACTTCCAAGTTGTGTTGTCTCAAGCCATGCATGGCCTCCACCAACAACAATGGTGGAAAGGAGGGCAGACCTAAAGCAATGAGAGAGTGCATATTCTTCCATTCTTTTATTCTAATAAAATAACGAGGATATTTTAGTAAAATGAGCACCATCACTCTCAAATCTCATCTACAAAGCGGGATGTTATTACAAGATCAATCTCGCAAATTAACGCCTTCCACCGCTCTTCATTCAATAAAAAAGAACATAATAAATCTCTTGAATCACTGCTCGCAATTACCTTTGAACAATAAATTCATTTCAAAATAACACGATCTTAAAGTTAATAGACTAAAAGCATATTCAACTTTAAGTAATTCAAAAAAGTATTTATTTATAGTTGTTATCGGTACATTCCATGAAGATTTATTTTTTTTATTCATATTTTATTTTTTATTTTATCTTTTATATAATAAATTTTTTAAGTTAAATTAATTATTTTACTACTTTAAGGACATTTTTTTAGATTTTTTTTATTTGACCACTTTTCTAATTTTAACATTTTTATTAAATTAAAATAATTATCTATAATAAAAAATTACAAAATAAATAAAACCCACTTGCAATAAATATATAAATTTTTATTTTATTTTTTTTATAATTATAATAATAATAATTTTATTACTTTTTTTACCATAAAAAAGTTAACACATGTTTTCACTAATAATATATAACTTAGAGTTACTTTCTTAAATCTCTAAAACTTTAAAATAAATTAAATAGAAATTCTTATATTGATTTAATATATTTCAAATGATAATTCATTGCTGCATGTTTATATACCGATTATAATTTTGTTGTTAGTTTAGTTTTCTCTTTATGTAACTTTCTACTCTGAATGTGCATAACATTGTAGGTTTGATTTTTGAATAAATTCAAATAATCTTTTGTTATATATATATATTTATATGTATTTACTTTTGAAAATATTTTAAGTGTGTAAATTATTTTATTGACTAGTATACTTATAAATTGAAAAAAGGATAATAATATGCTTATCTTTTTAACCAAATTGTGACTTATTTTTCTAGGCAATGAGGTCGGCCTATTAAAGGGTAAATAAATTACTATAATGCATTTTTCCATAATCTCATTCCAATCTATTTTATTCATGTTTTTTACTCTTCATTCTGCTATATTTATTATATTTATTGATGGTGTTATTTCTGATGATTGTGCTGGTGTGTTCTTCTTAATGATTGTAATAATTAGGGTATGGCATTTTCATTAGAGAATCCTAGAAAGAAAATTGGCACTACATTTATCATGGACAATTAACATGTGAAGATGTTTAGCTTTAATTAATGCCAATTTGAAATGAAACACTTGTCTTTTTGTTAGCAGTGAAAAGGATCTCCTTAACTACCTTTGTCTTTGGCAAGTGATAATGTTTAGTGCATGTTTATGTTTTAAGAAAAACAAGTTTGGGATATCATATTGTAGCAGCGGCTATTCTTTTATTTTTATTTTTTTCATGGAAGAAACACATCCCATTTTCAAATTGATATCATGAATATAAAAGTGGAATAATCTCATGAATTATTAAAAATATTCTAAAATAAGATATTGATTGGCAATAATTTAAACAATTAAAATATTTCATGCAATTTAAAAATAATGTATAATGTTTTAATTTAATTTAGTTTTCTTAAACCATTCTATAATTCAATTTTATTTAAATTATAATACAAATAATTATTTTGCATATTTAAATGAACAAATGTTAAATTACTAGAAGAGAAGAGAGTATGTCATTAACTAGTTTTGAAATATGAGTCAATTCGTATATAAAAGATATGTCGGTACCTTTAATCCAAAATTTTAAAATAAAAAAAATTAAATATATATTTTTAGTCTATTATTAACTATAACACAAAGATTAGAATTGGCATCTTCAAAAAAATTATTTTTTTATTTAATTATTTTATATTTTTTTTTGTATGCATCAAATAAAATAGTTTGAGATTTATTTTTGTAAATATTAACTTATTCTTATATTTGGTGTGTCTTTTATTTTCTTCTCTTTTCTTTGCTATGATTATATATATATATATATATATATATATATATATATATATATATATATATATATATATATATATATATATATATATATAAAAGTTGAAAGTGATACTAGCACTAGAGCTAGTTAGTAATTGAAGAAGTAATATAGTAATGTTGATGATGATGTGCCTTAGTCTTTTTGAGGATTTGTGTTAAGTTCTTAATCATACTTTGGAGTATTTATGAGTTGTGTTAATTATATCTTTTAGATACAATGTATTATAGTTTGAAAACTGAGATGTTGTGTAATTGTAATTATTCGTGCTACTTTTGAATTATACTAATTTTATTATTACTATTTAAGATGATTTGAAAAATAGGGTTACTACAAACGACACTCGACTCTGGCATATGCATTGTTTACACATGTTGTTTTCTTCGTTACAAGTGTGTTATGTTTGCATAAATAATTATTTTGCATATTTGAATTCACAAATGTTAAATTATTAAGGTAGAAGAGAGTTTGTAACTAGCAAAAAAATACATGGATCTAACTAGCTTTTAATATATATATATATATATATATATATATATATATATATATATATATATATATATCATTACCTCTAATTCAAAACTTAAAAATAAAGAATTTAAATTTGGCTTATATATTATTTAGTTCACCCATTACATTTGATGTGAGATTTTCTATATCATTCTTAAATTTCTAACATAATAATAAATTACATTTAATAGGGATAAAAAAAAGATGAACTTTTCCTAATGAATAGTAATAAGATGACTTAATTAATAATTTGACTTTTATATTTATACTTTATTCATTTTGATTCTTATATTTATTTTTTATTCAATTAAATTTGTATAAAGAATTAATGTAGCCATTTCCTTTAAATTAAGAGTAATATCATTTGGAAGTATTGTGTTGAAATCTATGTTTATCATGTGTCAAATTATGTTTGTCACTTATCAAAATATAAATCATCTCCTACCTAACCCATGACCTAAATTTTGACCCTGATAAACACAGTTTTGATATGTGATTCTTCTAAACAAGTGTTAACACCAATTTATTGGAAGATACCGCATTAAATCTTGTACAAACTTTTTTTAATAAATGGGACATAAAAGCTGAAATGAATAAAAAATTTAAATAGAAAAACTAAATTTCTAATTAACTTAATAAGAAAACAAAATTTAGATTTGTTTGTGCCAAAAACAAATTAGAGGTCATTAGTGTGGACTAGTGGTTATGGCTCTTGCACCATTTCTTATGGTGGGTCGCATGTGTGCAAATTCCTCGATCATATTTCAACCCTTTATTATAATTTTTACTTCTTTCCTTTTTTTTTTTTACAATTACCATAAAAGTTGATTATCTTTTGCTAAGTGCGTATTGGCGATTTGCTTTTCATGTAAAATAGTGTTTAATAAGGACTTCACTTTTCTGCTTTTACTCTCTCATTCATAATATTCATGCATAAAGTATCAACAATTTACTTTAACTCCTTAAGGTGTGATAGAATCTATGCAAAACTTCCCAATTAGTTCTTTGATGTGGACTAATTAAACAGTTTACACGGGATGGTTGTGACTACACGCAAACAAATAAAAAGTTAACACAAAGTCATTTCATAAAATTTCAGCCACAGTTCACAATGATTCAAAAGTAAAGTTATTATCAAGATTATTTAACGTGATTAACACTCGTATTTTTCTTTTATTGTTTTATCTCACACCATTATTTCCCATTATTTGCAGCCTCATTCGTGTAATAAAAAAAATAGTTGTATAATATAATTTGTCCTTAGTACACCAATAATCATCATATATAAAAAATTTTGCGACCTTGTGACATAAATCGGATGCGTCACACATGGAACATGCACATAAAAGTTCATACAACATAAGTGAGTTCGATGAACTTGCAAGGATTACAGTAACATGTGCATTTTACAACAAAGGAAACATGCCACTTTCAGCGTGGTTTTTAAGAAGACAAGACCCCACTTCTGGTAAAGACACGTTTCTCACAAATGATGTATTACTTTGCTGTTCGGTTTAATTTCAATTATTCTGGATTAGAGAAAACGGTGACGGTGGAGTTAAATAAATTGCTAAAGTTCGCACCCACTTATAACTAACCACCATGAAAAGGAAAACCCTAGAAATCAAAACCCTAACAAAAAATTAATATAAAGTGACTAGCTAGGAACAACTATTTTACCAGACAAACGAAAAGCTCTTGCGAGAGAGACCAAGCACCAGAAAATTTTGACAAGGAATTGGTTTCTGCTCTTGTGTCAATTCTCAGCTTTCTTTCACACTGTGTGTAACGACTTTTCAAGTACTTCCCTTTTTTTTCCCCAACACAAGAATTTGAGAAAGTCAGTAACAAACTCTACCAACTTTCATATATCATGTTCTTTCTTTATTTCTTGTTCACCTATCCGATTGGTCCTTGCTTTCCCATCTCGAGTTAAGCTTTGTCACACGTTGACATGCTTTCATTCTCTGCATCTAACGGTTTTGTTTTTGTTCTCACATACCAGAACAATCTTTGGATTCTCCTTCTCTAGATGCATGTTGTTATCATCAAAATACTGTGAGAATACTAGGTCAATAGAGGAAAATTATATCTTCCTTCAGATCTAAGGTTTTAATAATTTGCATCACGACGGATTCTAAAATAGACTTGTCAAACCTTTAACAGGTTTCAAATGTGTGAGGGAACATGGTTATCTCAGATTTCTCCATCGGAATAATGTTCCGTCACGATTTTGTTCTTAAAAATGTTTCATTTAGAAATATTTAAACCGTATTAATGAGGTCTCAATTTCTAAGTAACGTAACACCGTTAAATATGATAGGAATAGACTCACATTTGAATCTTTGAACGTATAAAAGGTTCTCTTCCTTTAAGAGGGTGCAGAGTTACTGTATCAGTTATGTAACTTATGGAAGAGAAGCAGTAACATGCATATGTTCTGATGATATACATGCAGTTGCCACGTTCTAGTGAATTTCTTCACCATTATGTGAAAGAAACTGGTTTTCTTAGTTAATGTTTTGTTTTTTTGAATTCTTGAATTGGGTACTAATGATCATAATACGTTATATAATAACAAACAGATCATTAGGGAAACAAAATCCTCCATCATATGGTCAAACATCTGAGAAAGTGTCTTGATCAGTATGCTTTAACATGTGGCACTGTGGTGATCAAACCCTGAAAATGTTCGTGAAAGTGATTATTATTATTATTGCTCATAATTATACATCTAATTGAAGTACGTATTCTTGAGTATGACAGGCTTGTGCTGTGTTATAATTAATTCTCGTTGATCATTCATCCACGTTTGAAATATCGTGAGATAGGCCACCTAATTTAATACTCGATCTCAAGTTGCATTTTTCATCAGTATCTATAACTAAATTCTTGTTGAACTCAATCAAATCGTGTTAATAATCCACCCTATATTTTATTTGCTACGTACCTAATGACATACCATTCTCTAGTTTTAAATAACCTAGTTTCTTTTCCTATCAGTAGAATCATAACAAAACTATTGGCCTAAATATCTTAAACAAAAACTAGCCATTTTACAGGTTATAGAAGAAAAGAGGGTCAGGGTATACCCTAAAAGAAAATCAATTAACCTGACATAAGATCAGAGGCTTAACAACAAGCCTTTAACATTTAATCATTTGTTGGTTAACTATAGATCAAGAAAATAATATTCAAGTAGCAATAACGTTGTAAAACAGAGTGTTTAGTCTAAACAAAGGGCCAAGTGTGTTTTCAAAAGTCATAGTTGTTTTTAATGTGCATTACTTTTCCATCAAAAAGGATTACCAATCTTTTTAACAAGTGATTTATTTTCTCCAACCACCGGAACAAGAAAAAAGTCAAATTGGACTAACCCAAAATTAATTTTCACTTTTCTTCACTTTCCAAACTTGGCTTACAATTAAACAATACCCAATCAATCCCAAATAACAAGAATCTAAACATTTTGACGAAGCAATGTTACTTGCACTGAATAACACGGTAGTTTGCTACAGCCAAACCATTTCAGAACATAAAGATGTGCATAGGACAAGCTTGACTTGGACAGCAAAAGATAAAAAAAGTAAAAACCTTTTTGCTGTGCTTTTTGGTTGTGGTCCCTTTGAAATGTGGCATACTTTTACAATAATAATAAAAGGAGTGATTGCAATTGCACCGCGTTAAATGCCAATTAAAAGAAAAAGGAGTAAATTATTCTAAACCCATCTTAAGTATAAATTATTCCTGAACTGTCTGGGAGTAATTATGCTTGGAGAAAATTCAACCTCCTAATGAAGACTTGAGAAGCAAGCATTCAGGAACGTAATTAACTAGTGGGTGCAACAACTTTTATGGGGTTGAACTAAGTTTCTTAAGTGCCTCTGACCAATTTGCCGTAACAAAATTACCTAATCTGCCAAACTCAATGACCCTATCTCTGTCCTTCCATCTCTCCTATAAAACCACCCTCTTCCACTATCTCTTCCATTGCAATTTCCAACCTTAACCATTGTAGTGTTTTTCGCCACCACACTACAACAATGGAAGCTCTCAAAACCATTTTCTTGTCTCTTTTTGTTGTCTTAGCTTCAGCATTGTATTCGGCCAATGCCAAGATCCAGGAACATGAGTTTGTTGTAAGTTCTCCTTTCCCTCACTTAGTTTTTTTTTTCTTCTCTCTTTCTGTTTCTTGTAAGATAATTATTAACTTGTTGCCATTTGTGACGGGACAGATTCAAGCAACACCAGTGAAGAGGCTGTGCAGCACTCACAGCACCATCACTGTGAATGGACAATTCCCTGGCCCAACGTTGGAAGTCAACAATGGAGACACCTTAGTCGTCAAAGTCACTAACAAAGCTCGTTACAATGTCACCATTCACTGGTATCATATCAATGGCTTCACTCTTTCATTTTGGTTATTTTAAACAATCGCATATTCACTCAACAATTTTTTAATCTTTTCCCGTTAGATTAATCATCTTATTCTACCCACATGACACTAGGCAAGAAATTTTTGTGCCTAGAGAAAAACTCTATCAAAAACAAGCATTAAATAACTTCTACACTATTTTTTTAACAAAAACGTCTTTATCTTTGTATTCTTAACATGTGCTCGTGGTCCATCGCATATATTAGAAACTGTCTCTTTTTCACTTAAATGCAGTTATATCAGTATTTATTTACACTGCATGATGACACGTTCATCAGTTCATGCATGGAATGGAACTTTTAGAAGAAAATATTTAAGTGGCTTTATAGTTTTTGTTGCTCTTGAAGTTAATTGATTTTGTGTATTTGCTTAGGCATGGAATTCGGCAAATGAGAACAGGTTGGGCTGATGGACCAGAATTTGTGACTCAGTGTCCCATTCGCCCTGGAGAGAGTTACACCTATCGTTTCACCATTCAAGGACAAGAAGGCACACTTTGGTGGCATGCTCATAGCTCATGGCTAAGAGCCACTGTTTATGGTGCTTTAATCATTCACCCCAGAGAGGGAGAGGCATACCCTTTCGCTAAGCCAAAGCGCGAGACACCAATTCTTCTAGGTAATCATCATTATAATTATAATTATAATTATAATTTTACTAATTCACACACATGGGTATAATAATTATTGGTAATGATGATCAAGAAAATGATATTATGGGATTTGCCATTTTCTTTTTCTTTTGACAAATGCTATGCACTTGATGAAGATGGTTTAACGGTGAAAACAATAATGATCATTTATTAGGGGAATGGTGGGACGCAAATCCGATCGATGTTCTGAGACAAGCCACACAAACAGGAGCAGCTCCGAATATTTCTGATGCATACACCATCAACGGTCAACCTGGCGATCTTTACAAGTGTTCTAGCCAAGGTCTGATATATGATTATTATTGCTTAGTTTTCATTCAACTCATTAAAAACGACACAAACATTAAAAGAAACATTGTCCAATGATTGTATAAATCTGACGTATATTTTGTTGATGATTGGCAATGTAGACACCACTGTTGTTCCAATAGATTCTGGTGAGACCAACCTCCTTCGAGTCATCAATGCTGCACTGAACCAACCACTTTTCTTCACTGTGGCCAACCACAAACTCACAGTGGTTGGTGCCGATGCCTCCTACGTTAAACCCTTCACCACCTCAGTCATCATGCTGGGTCCAGGCCAAACCACCGATGTTCTCATCCAAGGTGACCAACCACCCTCACGCTACTACATGGCCGCACGTGCCTACCAATCCGCACAAAACGCCCCTTTTGACAACACCACAACCACAGCCATTCTCAACTACAAATCTGCACCGTGTCCTGCAAAGGGTGTCTCCATCAAACCCATTATGCCCTCTCTCCCAGCTTACAACGACACCAACACAGTCACCGCCTTCAGTAAAAGCTTCAGAAGCCCCAGACAAGTTGAAGTCCCTGCAGAAATCGATGACGACCTTTTCTTCACCATTGGCCTTGGCCTCAACAATTGCCCTCCCAATTTCAGCCCAAACCAATGCCAGGGTCCAAATGGAACACGCTTCACTGCCAGCATGAACAACGTCTCTTTCGTTCTCCCCAACAACGTCTCCATCTTGCAGGCTCATCACCTCGGAGTCCAAGGAGTGTTCACCACTGACTTTCCCACACAGCCACCTCTGAAATTCGATTACACTGGTAATGTGAGTCGCTCACTGTGGCAACCCGTTCCCGGGACTAAGGTCACCAAGTTGAAGTTTGGATCCAGAGTGCAGATTGTGCTGCAGGACACTAGCATCGTGACCCCTGAGAACCACCCGATTCACCTTCATGGGTATGATTTCTACATAGTCGCTGAAGGGTTCGGAAATTTTGACCCCAAGAAAGACACTTCCAAGTTCAACCTCGTTGATCCACCTATGAGGAACACCGTTGCAGTACCTGTGAATGGATGGGCAGTTATCCGATTTGTTGCCGACAACCCAGGTAAAGTTAATTTAGTCCAAATGAAAACAGTACATGCACCGAGGAAAAAAAAATTATCACATGATGACAATATGTAATCATGTCACGTAGATATTACTCAATGAACACTCCATGATCCGAGATTACTCAACACCTGTTAATATACTGAAAGTATGAATTTTTTTCATACCCTCAGTTCTCATGATGTTGTTAATGCAAGAATTTACTTAAAGTTTGGTTTTTTTAATGAAATTTAATTGTGTGATGTGATATTTGTAGGAGCTTGGATTATGCACTGTCACTTGGATGTTCACATCGGGTGGGGTTTGGCCACTGTGCTCTTGGTGGATAATGGAGTTGGGCTGTTGGAATCCATAGAGGCTCCTCCAGAGGATCTGCCTCTGTGTTAGAATAATCAAAAGCAGAAATTATTGAATTTGTATCTGTAGTTCGTAATTTTTCCTAGTTCATTGTTGTTTCCCTGTATTAGGGGTATTTCTTCTTTTGCTCTGTTTTTTGTCGTTTTTTCATATAGAGATAACCAGGGATTAAAAGAGATGGTGATGTGATTTCAACACAACATTCCATCTTATACGCTCATAAGCCCGATTCATTAAACTGATGTTATAGCAGTTTTCTTCCCCTTGTGGTTTATGTTATCTATCAACAAAGATGAGTTTTGATCCCTCACTTTTCTTATTCAATAGTTTATTGTGCTTCTTCTACGTGTGTGTTCCATAGCAGAATTCAATGGTTTTAGCAAATTAAAACACGACACAGTTTATGAAATAAGAGCAGTGCATAGAATAATTAGCATTGATGAAGTGGAACATTGTGGTATGCGGTAGACGACCAAATATGATGTCGAAGTGTTACGTTGTGGGAAAGGTCAATGTGGGTGCAACAGCATTGGACTGAGATGAAAGTAACATAAGAAGAGTTCATTTTGCACAAGTAATGTTGATGATTAAGACCAAAAACATTATGGTCTCCAACTCTTTACTTTTGCCAACAAATTCAGGAATTGAGGAATGCACAAAATCACAAGTAATATAATTCTCGATGACTTTACTTCTTATTATATCACTTTAATATTCAATTAACCTCTGATTGTCAAATTTATTTTCAATTAATCACTCGTACATAGTCTCCCACTTCTTCATTGATCTCTTAAATTTGAGACTTGCGAAAATGGATGTTTTCCTAGTTTACTTTTATGAATGCTTTGAAATGCAATTTTTTTATCTAACATTACAATTCTTATCATAAATCTAAATCTTTGTTAGTTTATGCATAAATTGAAATAGATGGTATTCTCCCTTCTTAGTTTAATATCTAGGAATATTCTAAAGGGCATTATTTATAACATAATAATAACATTATTATTATTATTTTATAACAATAATATGTAAAAAATTATGGAAGGCGCCTTACCATTTTCGTCATAATTTGAAAAAAAAAAAATCCTCATTATATTGTAAATGTTTTGGTTAATAATTATATTTTATCGTTTCAATTCATATTATCAAATATTCGTATTTAGTATTTTGTTGATGCTCTAAAGTGCAATCTGATTATATTGTTTTTATAACAGACAATGCAAACGATCGTTAAAAGTGTAATGAGAATATCATCGATATAAACCAAGATATAAATTGTGTGAGATGCATGACATAATCAAGAGATAAAAGGAAAAAGAGAGGAAGAAGAAAATGAAATGAAAAAAAAAAAAACTCAATTGTGCTATTTTGTAATAAATTTGGTTGGCAATTAAAATTGGTCGATAATTACATATAAATATTTATTAATAAATTTTTTGTTGTTAATAATTACTTATAAATTTTTGAACATCGATAATTAATGACATATTTTGTAATTTGTTGATAAAATTTATTGATAAATGTTATTTATCAACGAATTTTTATCATTAATAATTGTCGATAAATTTAAATTATCAACATATTTTTACTATTATTAATAAATTGTATCCGTTAATAATTATTTATTTTCTTGTAGAAAATATCATTTCAAACATTTTAACATCTTATCATTGCATTACTAAAAAAATATATTTAAAATACAGGAAACAAATTCTTAATTTTGATCTTTTCAAAAGTATAGAAAAAAAAAACAATAAATGTTTTTCTCATCAGGAAAAACTTTTGTCAAAAAGGATATTTTTCTTCTCTCTGTTCATATTTATTTTGCTTGTTAAACATAAAAAAGAGAGTGAAATTATGTATAATATGAATTTACATCAATAATAATTCATGCGATTTCTTACATTTTAACATAAAATTGAATATTAACTCATGTATGATTTCATACATAATTTAATTAAATCTACACACTATTTAATCTGTCTCTATATTTTATACGAAACTCGTTAATTTATTATAATGTATACATATCTTATAGAAAAGTTAAAAATTTATAAACACTGAAACTAGCATATATTAATTTTATAAGGAATAAAATCATATTTAAATAAATTGATTATTACATGATATATAAACCTAAAATATAATAACGATCCTAGCTGTTACTCAACATTTTTAAAACGAATATATACTTTACTTTGCAATGTATATTAGATACCATAGGAGATAGGAAAACTTTAGAACAAAGGTTGAATTTTGCTATTTAACTACAGTCTATTGCGAAAGACGCTATATTTATTTAATTTTTTTTTTTGGAAAAGCACATCGTAATCATATTTTGGATAACGACTAAGAGGGAAAAATAATCTAGAAATAGTGTGCGATATTGTTTTAGCATGAGAAGGAAAGGGTTAAAGATTCCAACATACCAATTTGGGCCAAATGAATCATTTAATACACGCTAGTTGACAAAGTTTCCTCACACCACGTATCAAACACCACTCTCACTCTGTTTCACCAAATACAACTCAATAATTCACATTTTCTTTTCTCATCAATTCCTCTAGAAATTATTAGATTCTTCAATAATATAAAGAAATTCATTTCTTTATAAATCTCAAATCAATAAGTGATATTTAAACATATTAAAATATATTAGGAAAAAATGCATTCTTATTTCATAAATTTGTTTTGTAGGTTGAGTTAGAAGGTGTAATTTTATTCAAACCCATCTCTATAGTTTTTTGTTTTTTCTTTATATTCAAGGTTGGAGACATCTAAATGGATAATATATGGAATCATCTAATAGTGTCTTGTTCGTAGAAAAGGAAGTTTATTTTTCACTCTTGCATAAGTTAGAACCACCATTCATAAAAAATATGGTTAGGTTTGGTCGTTTAAATAATAGTGGATATGGTCGAACCGCAAGTCATGAACCACGTGTACCATTGCCTCAAGTACAAGTGGCATGTACGTGACGGGCCACGTGTCCCACGTGCATGGGTCACTTCTTAAAAAAAATCACGATTTTGCTCATCCTCATTACTTGGATTGGACATTGGGACTATAACACTCGAATTAACTCTTTTTTTTTTCTGTTCAAATCTTCAATATTATCTATTTATAGTAATTTCTTAATTAATAAACACTTTTTTTTCATTATAAAAACCGAGTCTGCAGATGGCATGTGACCACTTTACTTGCATATCACATATTCATTTTATTATCTCAACTTTTCAAAGGCAAATTGTAATATTTTTTTTAGATTTTTTTTAAATTTAAATATGTATTTTTTTTAATTTTAGTTTATTTTTGTATGATTTTAATTTTTTTAAAATTAAAACCAGTTTATTTTACACGGTTGAGCTAATTATATCGCTTCAAAATTTAAAAATCCTGATTCGGTATCTACCTCTTTGGACCATTCTACTGATTCTTTTCTGATTATTATTATTATTCTTTCTAAGATCAATGGACGATGTGTTAATCACTTTTACCAAAAAAAAAAGTAAAATATAAAAAGAGAATAAAACTTATTTTTTATGATTATTTATCATTATCATTTTATCCATTATCTTCGTTAAGAAAAAAACTGTATTATTTTACTAACAATAATTTAAGTGAAAAAAGAAGAAGCAAGAACTAGTTTGGAGTAAAAACTGACTTTTTTTATATTAAATTAATAAAAAGCAGGAAAATTATCTGACTTCCTTAAATTTTACGAAGACTTTTTAGTTGATTTGATTTAATTTCTTTTTTTTCTATATTTTAATGCAAGAAAATTGTAAGAAGAAATTAGAATAAGATTCATGAACGTAGAAGCTAGAAAGCTACTAGTGTAAACAAGCAGATCTCGTACAATCGGGCCGTGGGCCCAGTTTCATTACAGTAAGGCCCGCTTTCCAGGCGTCAGCAACAGGGATGAAACAGCAATATAAGTATATATAATAATCAGAATAAAGATTAACATCAGGAGATATTTTATTCAGTAAAAGGGCAAGATATTTAAGTTACAATGGCATAATGGAGAATATACCGAAAAGATAGGGACATAATGGAAAAGACAGAGGAGATTAAAAAGAGCAGGTACTTGAGAAGAAAGAAAACGAGCGAGTGTTTTAGTGGCTCGGGAAGGTTCGAGGGCCACGTGCCAGCTGGTTCGGGAGTCCGAAGCATGATAACGCGACTAAGAAAACGCCACGTCACCACTTTGGGGGGCAATTTAAAAATATCAGAAAAATCTAGAGAAGGCTATAAATAAAGATTACAGGGTGCAGCCCAGAGATTTTCTGAATCCGCTATAGCCATATCAAACCAACACAAACCTCGTTACACAAAAAAAACCTCTCTTCACTCACAACCAAAACACAAACACACTACCCAGGAAAAAGAAAAGGATAAGCCTAAAATTAAATACACCGCGTTTTCTCTACTAGGTTAGTAGCATTGGATTCTTCCTCATGTTTTAATACCTCTCTGTTTTTAGTGCACGCTTTTTAATTTTTTCACTGCAAATTCTTGTGTGCGATTTTGTTTTTTCATTGTTGTTTTTAGGTTTCCTTTTTGGTTATTTATCTGTCTGTGTCGTAATTCCGTGTTTTTTTTTTTGAAAAGGAAAAAACTTTCTGGGCAAGTTTTTTTTTTTTTTTTTTACTTTTTTTTTTTTTTTTTTTTTCTTTTTTTTTTATTTGGGGGTTTTG
>Ga0214543_1001220_pt1 | contig 49071 bp, 28 predicted proteins | sample CNSS2metaG_FD_160094 | JGI IMG/M metagenome (GOLD analysis project Ga0214543, IMG submission 160094) | Root nodule microbial communities from cowpea collected in UCLA plant growth center, Los Angeles, California, USA - CNSS2 | ecosystem: Host-associated > Plants > Roots > Nodule | place: USA...
ATTAAACATTTTAATAATATTAAGTTTATTTTATATTTTGTTTTAAAATTTTAAAATATTTATTTTAACTTGTTACAAAATTGTTTTAAATAATTTATATACAAATGTTAGAGTTGGTTTAAAATTAGCAATTTTATAAATTTAAATATAAAATTTTAAAACAATTTTGTAAAAAGTTAAAATAAATATATTTAAAAAATTTAAAAAAAAATGGACTGAAATGTAATAAAAATAACAAATATATGGACCAAATTGAGATTCAGACAATGATTTGACACGTGTCACCTTACTAACTTGACATGTGGCACAATACTGACGTGACACGTGGCATGACTAATTTTTTAAAAAAAAATTTAAAAAATTTAAAAAAAAAATTCAAAAAAAATGTGGAGTTGACACGTGGCACATCTTTAACATCGTTAACTCTATACTAACGAAATGGGCCTAATTATTACACATTTTCAAAAATATGGACCTAATTGAGACTAAAAAAAATCTTAGGACGTATTTGAGATTTTTCAACAAAACCATGGACCAAGGGAGTATTTTAACCTATAAATCAATGTAAAAATTTTTGGACCACCAATCGAACACTTCATGAAAAACACACCCACCCATAATGGAATGACAAATGTCAAGAACGAGAAAAAACCCACACTAAAATAGTCTGCGAATGGACAGAGAAGACGATTGGAGAGATGCCCTACCTTCCACGCGATAAGATGAAGACAGTAGACAAACAAACTTCAAATGGTTACACGAAGTGGACGAAGACAACACCACACTCAGAAAAGCGTCAATGCCTTGAAAAAGAAGGAGGAGGAGATACCTTAATTTTCAGCATTTTTCTAAATGTTTACTTTGCCAAAGACGAATCCTTTTCGCCCAATACCACTCGTGTGTGCAATGAAAAAAAATTGAAAATTGTAATTAATAGATGACACGTAGACGGTGACAAAAAAGAGTGTTAAAATACCATTTCCCTTTGTTTGAAGCCTTGACTTTAGTGTATGATTCATGTTATTGTGTGGTGGTACCAGATAATTTTTGTTTTCTTTTTTGAAACGTCAAATAAACTTAAAAAAAATGGGTTAAATATGTTTTTGGTCCCTTAAGTTTCAGTGAATTTTGGAATTAGTCCCTCATCAAAACTTTTGACCAATTTAGTCCTTCATCTTTCAAAATGCAGGAATTTAGTCATTTTAATCAAATTTTGTTAAGTTTATCTGACGTTTCAAGCACATTTCATGATAGTATTTAAATTATTTACACTGTTTGACACAATTTTTCTTCCATGTTAACTTAAATACTATCATGAAATGTGCTTGAAACGTCAGATAAACTTAACAAAATTTGGTTAAAAGGACTAAATTCACGCATTTTGAAAGATGAAGGACTAAATTGGTATAAAGTTTTGATGAGGGACTAATTCCAAAATTCATTGAAACTTAAGGGACCAAAAACATATTTAACCCAAAAAAAATTGGTTTAAAGGATTAAATCCTCGCATTTCTAAAGATAAGGGAATAAATTGGTTCAAAGTTTCCAAGAGGGACTAATTCCAATTTTCACTTAAGTTCAAAGACCAAAAACATATTTAACCCTTATTTTATTATAGATATTGCTAGAACAAGAGGAGCATTTGTACCTCATGGCGAAAGTTCTTCACATGTTAAGGCTTCTGAGAAGGATCCTAGATGTAGACCTACGACATTTGCTCGTAGAAGAAGTTAGGGTCGTCATGGAGAAGTTGGTCCATCAACAACTCATGGAGAAGTTGGTCCATCATCAGTAATTCTTGCTTATATTCATGAGGAGGTTATTCTGGAGCAGGACGACCATGATTTAGGAGGATTTCCCGAAGAACTCGAGGATACTTCTCTGTTGATCATCTATATTGATCATGTCGCATGTGCTATTTGGGATGACCAGGTTAGTATAGTACAATATTTTTGTTGAAATTGGTGGATGAATTTAAAAATTTTTTTTTTTTTACGAGGACCGAGTGAACATGAAGTCGGTGTCCCATGGTAAGAAATTAAACAGATTTGGAGTGTGTCATGAGGTTGTTGAGCCATTTGTTCAAAATTCTAGTTTGATGCTACTATGTGATATATGTTATGAATACCTTTATAAGGGCCCTTAATTGGCTTTTATTGAGAGGTGACATAGAGTGACCAACAACTTTCATCTTCCTTTTAGAGAGATGGCATAGAGAGACCAAGATGATGTTGTTATGAATTACATCCCAACATGAGCATAGGTATCCCATACTGCTTCCCAAACTTTCTTGAGGCTCTAGTTGGCAGACTCAACCCTATTACACTTAAGATAAACAATATCATAACTCAAATAACCAAAAATAACTAATCAAAATGACAATGAAACATACTTGTTTGATGTTGTATTTCCTAAATGCATTACTCAATTTGTCATAGCCTTTACAAAGAATTTTTTATACGAAATTATCCCACTTTCATTGACATATTCATATAATAAAGGCCATAAAATACAAACATGACGAAGTCGCTTAACACAATCAGTGATGGTGGACTCATCTTCACAATACATTACATTCTCCCATGCTTCCATCACAACATCCCATGCCTCAACAAAATTGACTAACATTTTGCGTTTCGCTCGGACATTTTTATGAATATTGAATCGACATAGGAGATGATAACATTCAAGAAATACAGTGGCAATATCATTCATCAAAGTAAGATCTCTATCACTCACAATTAGTTGTGGACCACCCTTAGATGTCATGAATAATCCTCCAAGCCTTTCCAGAGCCCAAGTGAAATTAGATTGTCGTTCACTAGAGAAAGTCAACATTGTAGATGTTACCCTAACTATCTCAAGTAATGACAATCGATATTTGTTGGTTTTGTAGGTGGTATCCATCAAAAAAACAATATTGAATAATTCAACAATTTAACGGAATAAGGATGTGTCTAAAATAGGTCACTAACCACCTCTAATTCATCTTAACCTACTTAGTGAATGTAATTAACACGTTCTAACAGCATCATCAAGTGTTATAATTCAGTTCTTAAACCTCAATGATCATTTATAAGTGTATCTTGCATTAGATACTTGCTTTATCGTTGTCATATTACACTCATTATTTTCTTTGAGAGTGGGCAGAATATTTGCAGGCTTTACTTGACTCTTAGACATATCAATAAGCAAGGAACGTTCAGTAGATTTTAACCTCTCAACAAATGGGTGACCAACTAAAGTTTGAGACAAATCATTATTATGATATTTACACATTACCTTCAACACCCAACCATCTCAATTACAAATTGGTTTGCCTCTCAATTTAAATGAAAAATCACATTTTATTGTGCTAGAAACACTAGGTTGAACATCATATTTGTACTTCCTATACTTACCACACCCTTTCATAGCCAAACAATACATATGTTTTCCTCCCAAGTTGACCATTAGCTTTGTCAGATCTTATAATGACAACAACAAAACCAAGATGAAAAGTTATCCCTCGAACCCACTAAATCAACTCATCTCGTGTGGTAAATATCTACTCATTCATAAAATTATATGTAAAGCGGTGTTGACGTGACATCGTAAACTTGGGTATAAGTCAGGGAGAAGTTTGCAAATCTAGGCAGAACATAATCTATTACTCAGGCTCAAGAAGTTTGTTTTACCTCTGCGTGAGCATTGTGTGATAAGCCAACACATATAGACATAGATCGCAGATTGCTAGTTTGACTACCAAGAAAAAGAAACACAAGAAGACTAGTTCATTCTGATGTAAGGGAATCATAAGAGTTATCACTAGGAGAATCAAAGTTTACTCTGGAAGATTGTAGGTGTACTACATCAAGAGGGAGTCAAATGTGTTGTTACCAGTTCAAGGAATCCAAAGCACAAGTAGAGCTTGAAACTGGGGAAAATTAAGTGTTTGGGTTATGCTAATAATGTGAAGGGGTACCACCTGTGGGTCCCACTACCCACAAGGTTATTGTTAAGCAGAAATGAAATGATGCTCCAACCAGAAGGCGTTAAAGAACAAGAAAACTTGGTTTGCAGGATTGAACAAATCTTAGTATGGTTTAAAGAGGACGCTCAGGTGTTCGTACAAGAGATTTGATTCCTTCATAAGCCTCGGTTACAATAGAATGGGTGTTTAGACAATTGATGTTGTATGCGGATGACATGTTGGAGGTAAGCCCCAACAAAGTTCAAATCTAGAAATTGAAGGCACAATCGGCTAGAGAGTATGAGAAGAAAGACTTGGAACCAACAAACAAGGATTTCAAGGATGCAAATTTATCGAGACAGAAAAGATAGGAAGATTTGGCTTTCTCAAAAGAAATACTTACAGATAATCTTGTGGCGCTTCAACATGCAAGATTGCAAGCCAGTTTTTACCCCTTTTTCTATCAGTTATTCCTCACATTTGAGTCCTAGCAGTGAAGCGAAGAGGATGGAGAAGTCTTGAGTACCAAGTGCATCAGTGGTGGACATCCTTATGAATGTTATGATGTGTACAAGACCAGATATTGCACAAGTAGTGGGAATGGTTAGTAGGTTCATGGCAGTTTGGTGGAGAGCATTAAAGTATTGATAAGAGGTCCTTAGAAGGAACCGGTGTTGCATTGCATTTCGGAGGATCATAATTATGTGTCAATGAAGTCTACGTGGATTCGATCCTATTGAAGTCTATCAGAAGAACAAGCAACATGAAGGTAGAGAATAAAGCATGGTGTGAAGATTTGATTAATTTCACCAAAATCTTCAAGTGGGAGAATGTTAGAAAAGAAGTCTCACATCAATGGGAACTTACTTTGAGGCTTACTTTTCATGCTATAAAAGGAGCCTGGTGTTTCCTTAGGAAATGATCCCAAAGTCTCTCCTTTTCTATTCCTTTTTCTTTATTGCTTGAGAGAAGAATTAAGAGAGAATATTAGTTTCTCCTTTAAGAGAGAGAAGGTTAGTTTCTCCTTTAAGGTTCTCCTTGTATTAGTTTTTCCTATTTCCAAGAGAGGGATTGTCATTGTTTTCTCCTTGGGACTAGAGAGAATTGTACGAAATTTTTCTTTTCCTTGAATAAATTATATTGGTTGTCTACTATCTATTTTTATTCCTTTATTTTCATCTTTTATTTTAGTTATGAGTACTTGTGCTAGTACTCTAATACCCAACAAAACAACACACTAGAAAATATTTATTTTTATACATCACTTCCTAAAATAATCAATTATCATAGAGCAAGAACAAGTTATTAGGAAGCTAAAACACTGGAATAATTGATTGTCAATCAATTACTTATATCGGAACTTAAAAATAGAGAACTTAATCCAGTTCAACTTTAAAACATAGAACTTTGTTTTTCATTCATATTAAAAAAAATTTTAAAACTTATTCAAACATCTTAAAATAGATTTCATTAATAATTTTATAGATTTACATTTATACAAGCAAGGAGAACATGGAACTAAAAACAATGAGTAGATTAAAATTCTTCATTTGATTCACAACTCCTTTCATCATTTGTTAGCTTCTTTAGCTTCCTATTCACCCTTTCTGATTTGTTGTACACGTTAGCTTCTTTTTTTCTCCTTCTGGTAATTGTATATTGCATTCGATATCTTCACCAAAGTGGGTTCAAAAGGAGTGAGAGACTTTTCCTCTTATTCTTGGACAAGTTCTTGTACAGGTTGAGCAAGTCGAGCAAGATCTTCTACTTAAATAAAACAAATAAAAAATACAATCATTATAAAATAAAGGCTTAAATATGTTTTTGGTCCTTCAACTTCTAGTGAAAATTGAAATTAGTCCCTCTTGAAAACCTTGAACCAATTTAGCCCCTCAACTCTGTAAATTCTTGGATTTAGTCCTTTTAACCAAATTTTATTAAGTTTATTTGACGTTTCAAACACATTTCATTATAGTATTTTAGTTTGTTTACACTGTTTGAGACATGTTCGCTTAAATGTTAGTTGAGAAATGCGTTTGAAATGTCAAATAAATTTAAAAAATGGTTTAAAGGACTAAATTCACGCATTTCTAAAGACAAATGACTAAATTTGTTCAAGATTTTTAAGAGGGACTAATTCCAATTTTCACTAAAATTTGAAGGACCAAAAACATATTTAACCCTAAAATAAATATAAATCTGTGTACAAAATATATGTTATTAACATCCAATCCTAAATATTCAACAAGAAATATATCTTAGGAAAAAATTTGTAAAGTTCTAGACAGTCTCCCAAAAGAAAATAGATTTATAAGACCATCTCAACTTTTGTAAAAACAAGTTTGATAGAGGCCAATCTAATAAGGAGTTATCATTGAGATGTTGCATTTAGAGTCATAGGTTATGATACATGGATACGATACGTGTATCAGATACGATACATATATGATACGACACATATATGATACGCTGATATATTTATTTTGAAAATAATAGGATACGATACGTGATATATGCATATTGAAAAGTGTACAAAAATTCTTAAAAACATGATAAATATATGTTTGTTATTATGTAAATCCAAATTAAAATCATATGTATTAAACATTGTCAAAATAAAATTTATAAATTATTGTCATCATAAAAATTCTATTGTTTTATGGATTTGATACTTTATTGAAAGTATTAATAAAGTATTCTAATGTATCAAATATAATTGAAGTATCAATGCATAATAGGTCATAGGATTGGGTCAATATGTAAATTTAAATCATTACCTATCTTTTATAGTGAGTTAAAAAAGAGAGGACATAATATTAAATTACACATTTCTACATTTGTAAAATGCATTGATCAACAAATGGACCATAAAATAAGAACTTGTTTTTGTGTTGTATGTTCAGAGTTGTCATTTTAAACCACATATTTTATTGACGGGGGCTTTTTGAAAGCCCCCCAGCTCCAAAACGCTTATGTAGGTTGGGACAGGGTTCACCCTCCCCCTTCTTACGTCCTTCGCTTCAAGAAACAGTGTGTTCCTTACCTCAAGGGCACCTCCTTTGAAACCATTGCAGCACACATCATGCACTCTTGGATTCGTTCACTCCAACAATCCATACCGTCCAAACTCCTTGTGAATCCCCTTTTCTCTGTCAACGTTAAACGAACAGTTGACCTTCTACAAGGGTATTATCATATGGGAATAGATTCTTGCTAGAGCTAGAGTGTTGTTGTATGTCATCGAGACCATAGTGGAACGTATCACATGATGAGGCAAACTTAGGAAGAAAAAGAAGAAAATGGATTCTTCTAAAATCTTGGTTCCTCGTGCATGCGTACACTAGTTTCAGTGTGTTCAACGTTGTTCGATTGATATTATGTGACTTACGTAATATTACGTGAGATTACGTAATGTCATTGATATTGAGTGAAATTTTCTTTTTATTGTTCTAAATGTATGGGTTAAATATGTTTTTATCTTTTAACTTTTTGTGAAAATTGAAATTAATTCATTTTCTAAACTTTGACCCAATTAATCCTCAATCTTAGGAAGACATGTGTGTGTGGATTTAATCCTTTTAACCATATTTTGTTAAGTTTATTTGCTGTTTTAAACACGTTTCTCAACTTTTCTCAGCTAACATTAAAGCAGAAATGTGTTAAACAATGTAAACAACTTAAATACTATAGTGAAAAACGTGTTTGAAAATGTCAAATAAATTTAGAAAAATTTAGTTACAATAACTAAATTCATACGATTCTTAAATTGATGAACTAAGTTGGACGAAAGTTTCAAAAAGAAATTAATTCTAATTTACACTAAAATTTAAGGGACAAAAAATATATTTAACCCTTAATATAGTAAAGAACCAAAATGGAATCTCGTTATGATATTAGGATATAAGGATATAAAAGAGATTTTATTGAATTCTTGTTTTTCTAATACCCTATTCTTATGCTGAGGATGGAACCTCTACAATATCTGAGGCACAAAAAATTGACATGACTCTTGCATTTAGAACTAATATTTTTTTCTTGTTCAAAAGAAGATCATGGACTGGTCCTTATTAATAGAGCTTTTATGAGTATTTTGATTTTTTGAACCTTTTCAATGGAGGAGTTGTTGATCTGCGAGTTTTTTTGTGTTTTTGCCTCAATCCGTATGAACCAAGGTCAAACAATGTGAGATGGTCAAATTGCCAGGTCTACGAATGTTCCTTTGTCCAATACCACTGCATTATGTTTCAAAAGAAGCAAAAGTTTCTCTTGAAATCAAAGGTTCATTTACGGCATCAATTGATAAGACCTACTTTACGTTCATATGCCACAAGAAAAAAACACGTTTCACAGCAATTCAGGGTTAAATTTGAACAGATGCAATAAAAATGGCAATAGAATCGTGAATAGAGATTTCAAGTTGCAGTGACGACTATTTACACTGTTTGGGCCTAAAATTTTCAGAATCCAACAGTTTCACCAATAGTTTTTCAAGCTTCTTTGATCGTAAAGTAGGTTTAACTACAATTGGATTTCCATAAACTGTGCAAGGGTCTTTTCCCAAAAGAGGACTGCCAAAACACCAGCCTCCAGGTGTAAAGTGACCCTTTGATCTTCCCAGAAGTTCCTTGTCAATTTTGTCAAGAACTGGGTCATCCTTTGCAAACTTCCGAGCAAAAGGAATACCACTACGTACCATGTCATCAAAATGCTCCAACTTCAAGAACAATGGATGCTGTTTTGGCGGGTTGTCCCACCTTATATAACGTAAATCATGGTTAATGGTCGTGTTTTGATAATCCTTATGATTGCAAATGACCGTATGGAAGTAGCCCTCAGGGGATGAAAGAAAATTCGTGTAATACATAAGGAGAGTGCGAGGAAGATTATCCCAACCCAAAACACAAAACTCCAGAAACGACTTTGTCAGCACAATCCACGGAGAACCTGGTTGAAAGACACAAATACCATTAGGTAAAACAACTAAGACTTCACCAAAATATCAAGTAAAATGAAGTTCCTCTCAAATTAAAAATAACATCTGCACCCAAATGATTTGTGTTCTATGTTATACAAATGCTCTATGTAATAACAAAAATAAGAGCAACAGCAAAACCTTTGATGTTTTTCCAGAAATATAGCTCTGAGCTAATAAGAGAACTCCATTCAATTCTTCTAAAGAAACTTGTATGTTTGATGACTCAGCTTTCGCATAGGGTATCAAGTAAATTTACTTGGGGTCAATTTATTTTATAAGAATATACCCAAACAAACTTCAATCATTTGGTCAATGAAATGGCCGAGCATTCATTCGAATCCTTTGTATAGAAAGACAACACAATTATGCTAACCTACTTTTCCAATAATGTTTTAGATGTCTTTGGCTAGTTAGAACATTAAATTCATGTAATGACACATCTCATTAGAATGATTTCTTAATCATCTATTATATTGAGCTGCGGTTAATAAGAAATAGCAGCATGTGCAGAGCCAATCATGCATGCCGAAGACATTGTTACTCTGCGATGCTCATCTTTATGACAATAAAAAAACTAAGGTTCTCTAGTGCCATAGATCCTCTTTTCAACGAGGTATGAGGGAGGGTAACTGTAAGCAGTCTTCAACATATGCAAAGAGACTGTTTCTGAATTAAAGCCCATGACCAACTGGTCGCGAAGGTGGAACATTACTGTTACCCCAGGGTTCGTCCCCTATTCATGTTTAAGACAATGAAACAAAAACACAAAAGATAGAATATGAGATGCATAAGAGAGACTTAAGCAGCATATATTTATAAAGAAAAATGAGAAGAGCAAAGAACAGGGATATGTTAGGACCTAGAAGAGAATACGACAAAGCTTCGGAAATGCTGCATATTTAATACCTGTGAATAATTTGAACGATGAAGGAACAGATCTCTTCTCTTTAGCCCAGTAAACACCAGATTTCTTCAAATGATATAAGCCTGGATCTATAATGATCGGTCTAGCTCTTTGATGCCTGATGCCACAGTTATTGCAAAATTATGAACAAATAGTTTAGCAACAAATTGAGAAAATATCAAAGGATAGATAATGTACATACTCTTTCCAACCAATATTACTTGTATGCTCAATGAAATTGAGATCCCTGGGCAAGAATGAAAAGATGTGCAAGAGATCTGAAGCAAGTTACATGGAAAAAAGTCAGCAAAGTAAACATAATTTACATTTGTGAAACGGACTAGGATTCACATAGATCTCACATCTACTAGATATATGACAAAATTATAGTATATAAATGGGTTAAACATTACCTTATAAGTGTAGTTTTGGTATGGTGAAGTGAGGTTTAAATTCCACTTTCTTAAGATGATATAAGAGCCTATCCTAGCCAAGTTTGTAAGGCCTATCATATCCCCCACTATCAGGTAACACCCTAGTCTCATCCTCAAGATGTTTAGTCCTTGACATGAGAGCGTCTGTTGAAGATCTCATATCGACTAGAGATATGATCAAGTCATAGTATGTAAGTAGATGAAAAACTCACCTTACAATTCAGTTATGTCAAGTTTAGTTAGACTTAAACTCCGTTCGTTTAAGAATAAAAAGCAAAAAACACTAAAGGAAAGTACTTGTTACACATGATAACAAAATTAAATGAGAATGATCAAATGAGAACTTGAAACATTTCCTTCCTATCCATATACTAATAGAAACGTGGCATCTTAAAAGAAAAAATAAGGGATTCTCCATTGAATATAATATTTAGCTTGTAAACTTTCACCCAATGTCCAAAGGTCTCAATCCTCACAGGTAAGTGAAATAATCTCTTCCTTCACCTTTCCTCTCATTTAAATGCTTTCTTCAACCAATCAACTTAAATAACTACCTAAACTAGATGATATTACCCTTCTTTCAATTTAGTCACACTAGTCATTTTCAAAGAGTTCATTTCTTGAATCTTGAAAACATCATTAGAGAAGGTGAGTGTGTAATTAAGCATGGAAATTACTTTAGAAATGGAAATAAGGTTAAGAAATAATTTAGAAATACAAACAACATTATGAATAATAATGTAATTAAGCATGTCTGAATCTTGTTCTTCTTGCAGAGGGCCTGTAGCTTTGCAAAGAAATACTCCCTCAACCAATTTTTCGATATTTGATTTGCTTGTGACACCAATATCTTGAATTCTTGGATGAAATTTTTCACACTCCCAGACTGTGTTACTGCGAGCAAACTATCAAATAATATGCTTCCCATGTTGCCTCCCGCTATCCATAGTAGAGTTGTTGCAAGATCTTCCCAAGAAGAGTTCTTGGATTTTTGCTGCCAGATTTGGAATCCCTAGCCTGCATTTACTTCCATGCTAACGAAAGTTAGGTGTACTTTTGTTGATCCTTTGATGTTCCAATCAAAAACATTTGTTGCCCTTGCTATCTAACCTTGGGGGCCATTCCCTTCAAATTTGGGCAACTCCACCCTTTTAACCGAAGGGCAAAGTGGTTATTCCTCATCTTTATTAAATCCATTACTGTCAATGACATTCTCTTCTCTTTTCTCATCCCGATTGATTGAATTTTTTCCTCCATCTGAAAATTCTCTCCTTCCTTGATGTCTTGAAGAAAGTCTTTAATCTACTTCATGTCCTCTAGGGGATCTTTGATAATAGACAGATCTATCTTCATTTTTGTAATCACCTTTCCTTTCTCACTGGCCAATCTATCCAAAGCACTGACTCTAATTTCCAAGACTGTCCTTTAACAGATCTAGCAAGTCGGACCAAATTGTTACGTGCCCAAGAAAGGAAACTAAAAGAGACTAGACAGAAAAGAAGAGAAGACATAGTCTTGCATTGTATTATTCACTTTACACAGTAAAAACCAAAGTTTCCAAAGGAAAACTGCTTTCCTTTCTCGTAGGGTTCTCCCTATCACAAACAACAATTCCAAAATCTCCCCTTCAACATCCCATAAGATAAAAATGTATAGACTTTCCTAGAAAGTCTCACCCTTCTAGCAACTAACAATTTTACTACTTTTATCTTTAAATTTGTTCCTAACTTCCCTGCCTAACAATATGCAACATGTCATTTTGAGAGAAGCATTTCTTTAGGTCATTCCAAATGGCATCTGCATGATCAAAGTAAAGAATGCTTTGAGAGATAGATTGAGACAAGGAGTTTAAGATCCATGATATGATCAAATTGTTACAACATTTCCACACTGGATACAACAGGTTGGTGGGTTGCGTAATAGGAATGAAGTCAGCACCTTATTGCTTTTGAAGATTTGTGCCATTCAGAAGGAGCGTGACTAAAAGTGATAGCAGTTTCCGTATAAGATTAGTGTGATAATGACTGAAGAAGGATTCTCACTTGAATGGATGTAACAAGGACTCGAGGGGTTTTGCCTTAGGTCAGGTGTATTTATCTCATGATTGTTAATGGTTTGATGATGAAGACATGGATAAAAAGGCGTATCAACAAAGCTCCAGATGAGAGTTTTGATACCATAACACAAATTAGGATACAAGGGAGAACGGAACCAAAGGTAACGACTACCAAATAGGGATTACTTTGAGAATGCTAAATTCATTAATTATCAGAATGTAATGCAGGAAGAATTTAACAACCAACGCTAACAATAACAATTACAGCTCAGTAAAAGATAAGAAATATCCCCGAGAGAAGGTAAAAATTGTAAAATAGCTTAACTTAATACAGCGCAGCAGTATTTTAGAGTTTTATAGAAGATAGGGGATAAACGTCAGAATTCTTATTTTAGGCCACAGGACTTGCTATGGGCTGCTTGTTAGATACGTATCCATCATAAACAGAAAACAGTGGACCATAAACTTCTCCTCTAGGATTATCCTGTAGCCCATCCCCAAACGTAGAAAAATATTCTTTTTCCTGCTACTTTGTAGAAGCATATTAACAAACAGAAATTAATGTTGTGAAATCAATGTTTATAATAGGAAAAAAATCCTTTCCATATGCAGGATTATGCACAAAAACAGAATAAGTAGAAGAGAGACTGCATTGGTGATGAGAAATGGAAGAAGATGCTGGAAATAGCAAGAGCACAAGCTACCAGGCAAGAAAAGTCCTTTGGCCACAACAATGTCAAATAAATACTGTAAGGTTTTCAGAGAGATAAATTTCCTATATCTGTTTTTGTCTCTCTACTTGAGGCCTCGAGATTATCCGTGTAGGGGCCTAGGCTGAGCATCAGCATATGTTTGAGTGAGGTTTTGGTGGAAAAGGAAATAGAATTTAAATTAAGAGACATATAATGTTTAAAAAAATAAATAAATAAATTTGTTTGATAAATATATAAATAAAAAAATTAGGGAATTAACTTAATGCCTATCTATCATTTAAATAATCAGTATAAATGGAATGGCAGACTAACTTATTTTTAAGGATTAACTCTCTGTTATTCATTTCGTCCTTTTCTGCTTCGAAATTGAAAAGCATAAAAAACTGGGCATATATAAGTCACTTGCAGCATTTTGTAACATCCTTGTGATCAGGGCTTGTGGAAAAGGGAAATTCATGCTATTTTAGCTATTAGAATATCCTTTTTCTTCTTTGGTGACACACAGGTGCCAAAGGCGTTAAGTAGAAAATCACAAACTAATGCAAGCACGTCTCACACATGGTGAAACCACTGAACATGCAATTAAGTTCCGCTTCCGACAATTATCCCTTAAGCATGGAAAGGAAATGGACTCAGAAATTGCATCACTGTAAATATGATGTCGGGGAGAATCCTGGTAGAAAATTGAATTTTACTTATACACTGGTGGGGAAGATCTCACGGTTTATGAGATGAAAAAGAGGGAGATCAAAAAGGACTTCTAAGGAAGTTACTAAAAGTGGTGACATGGTAAATAAAACCTCTGAAGATTTAGCCTTTAACCGAGCTAAATGACTTCATGTAATCCGTGTAACTGATCTTTTGCAAGTTGCACAAGATTTTGTTGTTATTCTATTGTCTAATATTAAGCACAACAGTAACGATTCATGAATTGCTCAGGTGAGTCTAGCTTGGAGTTTAGGACGATATTACTAATTTACGAACCACAGTTAAGCATTAAAATCAATTTTAGCCCACAACCAACAAAGCAGGTAAAAGATCCACAAAATTACCTAATTTATGTATCATTCATCACTCTTGAGTTAATAGCTACCATTACCGTCTTAGAACTTAAATTTGAGCTTAACTCAACCCTAAAATCCAGCTTATAGGTTGAGGACTAACTCCTACTTTTATACTCCTATGTAACATGGAGCCAAAATAACCCAAAAGTGAAAATGAAATTAAGCAGTCAAATCACATGGAAAAAGTGGGAAAGTTAGTTATACCAAGGAGACACATGTTCAATGATCCAGGAGAAAGGGACACAAGAAGAAGCACAAGACTGAGGAGGAGGAGGAATGTTATATCGGAAGGCTTTGGAGAATGAGAGGGTATCCATGTGGTTTGGCCCAATTTCCTTTGATTCTTCTCTCTCATCTCTGGGCTCATACTTCTCAATCTCCATGATTGCTCTAATTCTTTCTCTACCAGGTTGTTGGTGTGATTGTGATCATTGACAACTTGATTCTACAGTCACTATAGTTACTCCGTTATAGCCAATTATAGTTTTAAATTCCACTCACTGATACTACTTCTTTGAGTTTGTTCCCCATTCTGCTATTCATTGATATACATCCATAATTTTTCATCCTTCCATCCCACATTTACTGCAATTTAAAGTTTCGTTTTTGCACTATATTAAGAATAACAATAAATATACCACTTTTCAAAACAATTTTACTAAAATAATCCAATTTTCTCAATAAACGTATTACTTTTATTGAGAAAGACAAGGTAATTAATTTGGGGACAAATTAGACATATAAAGATCAATATTTTATTAAAAAGTGATACGTTAAAAGTCTAAGACTGAAGTCATTGTGGGGTGGAGGGAGTATACACTATTTTAACTACAGTATTGGTCAACATGCAATCAACAACACACACCCTCATGTTGGGGACGGGGAGGTTCGACCTCTCGAGATGGTTCAATAATGCCATAATAATGGCTGGTCATATATGCTTAAGAGAGCATCTCCAGTTGTTCACTATAGTTTTTCTTTATCAATATGGCCATGTAAACATAAATTCTTCAAAATTGAATAGAGTTGCTTTAACTCTCTTCAATTTTAAAGGATCCTATGTTAGTACAACTTCAATTGGAAATGCTTGAGAGCAACCAACAAGAGAAATTCTAGTAGAATCCTAGAATTTAGGTTTGTACTAGGAGTCAATTCTAGTTGTTTCCCGTGTGTAGATTATTTGGGTGAATGTGCAATCTATTTTGAAAACTGCAACACTAGAGATTTAAAGAACAAAGAAGAGTGACAACACACCATCTTGGGAGATGAGAGGATAATCAGAGGCACTGAGATTGAGAAACCAGTCCCATTGGGGAATCCTCTTGAGCAACAGAGCAATGCCGTGGAGAGTGGAAGCGACCATGGTGGGGCCCTTGTAGGTGACCAAATCAGACTTACCCACGACCATGACGTTCCCAAACGCCGCAAACACAGCCTCGAACTTGACGTACTTGGCAAGCTCGAACCTTTCCTCATCAGAAGCTTCTAGATCGAGATGAAGCAGGTAGAAGTTCCTGGGATGATACACTGCCTGAAGAACCCTCTTCAGCTGCGCTCCCTCCCCCTTTGTGCCCGTCAACATGTACGCCAATCTCGGAAGACCCACTCCTACTTCTTCCGTTAAATTGAGCGATGAAGAAGAAGAAGACCATGTTGCAGAAGAGGAAGAAGAAGAAGATGATGATGATGAAGAAGAAGAGGGTTTGGTGAGGGTAAGAAGCAGGAGGATAATGCATATTGTTACGATGACGGTGATCATCATCATCCATTTGCGTGGTCGGAAGGAGTCGTGGTGGTGGTGGTTGTGGGAATTATGGTTTCGTTTCATGTTTTTGGGTGTGCGAAACTTCTTAGCTGTTGTTTGTTGGGTTTCTTCGTGTTATGTTTTTTGTCGGCTCCAACGGTGGTTGAAATTGGCCTTGAAATTGGGTGGGGTAGGGTGGGTTCAGTTGTGGGATTTTCTGTCAAATTGTGAGGGAGACCCACTATCTACTGGTACTGTCTCCGCCCTGCTTTTCGTTCTTATGTCTCTGCCAACTCAAGTATAAACATTGTCCATATTTCATATTTTTAAGAGTATCCAAATTTTTTTTAAATTATAAGTTATAATTTGTCAGTTTAATTTCTTAGAAAAACATTTTATTATTTCATCTCTATTATTGCTTATTATTATATTCACTGTTTTTAACTAGTTTCTAAAAAACTTTAAATTTTTTTATGATCCCTATTTTTTTATTATAATAATTTTTTATTATTATAAATAGTAGATACATTGATAATAGAATTGACAAAAAGAAATGAGATATTTAAACCAACATTTTTAAATTATTAAACATTTAACTTGAAAAAAAATTTAATACTTAAAGTAAAAATTAGTTTTTTATCATTATATTAATATTTTTTTAGTCAAAAACTCATGTTAGATATAAATATGTTTTTGACATTTAAGTTATATTTTTATCTATAAAACACATCTATCATTTGTCATTGAAAAAATAATATTAAAAGAAAAAAAAATAGAATAATGAATCATGAGAGACTAGACCAAACTCATAATAAAAAATACAATACAACTTTCAAAAGAAGAAGTTGTTAAAGACCTAGAGAGGTGATACCTATTATAAAAAAAATCAAACAAATGTTGAGAGGAAAAAAAATCAAACAACACTGGACCAAACTCATGATAAAAAATACAATACAACTTTCAAAAGAAAAAGTTAAAGACCCAGTGAGGTGATACCTATTATAAAAAAAATCAAACAAATGTTGAGAGGAAAATAATCATTTAAATTGTTTCCTATTTATCAAGTCCAAATTGGTCAATATATCAAACAATGTTTCTCTTTCTTAAATATATGTGAACCTTTAAATTTTATATCACTACAAATCTTCAGACATTTTCTCCATCTATCTTTTAGAATCTAAGGAACAATCCTTTATCAAGAGAAAGGTTTGTATACCAAAACAGAGTCACATTTTAACCAAAAATGTCTAAATTCAGCGCTCCAAAGACTGTCTTGGCTCAATTTCAGCTAGGCCGAATTTAACCAAATTTTGATCAGGGCAAACCTAACCAAGTTCGGTTGAACTTCAATCGGGGTAGACTCGGTTGAATAAGTTAGATTTTGGTAGGGATTGACTCGAGCGAATTTGTTGACAAAAAGAAGATGTACATCTTCCTACAATAAGGAGTTTTGATGATGATGATGATGATGATAATGACTTATGAAAAAGTATGGAAGACTTAATAATGATGCATTGAAAAATGTTGAAGACTTAAAAGAATAATTCGATTCAAGAGATGCATTGAAAACTTAGAGGTTTAGTTGTTTAGGTCTTGTAATCTATGTATGCTATTTAAAATAGTTAAATTAGTATGTCAAGAGTCAAAAAGACAAAACCCAAGCAGTAGAGAACCAAGAGAATTGTATTTATTTGCAAAACTCACTAGAAAAATTGATTATTCTTAGTGATAATCGATTATCTTAGTTAAAACTGATTTTTTTAGAAAAGCTTCTGTGATAATTGATTATCACTACTGATAATTGATTATCACCTGCTGATAATAGATTATCCTGGCTGATAATAGATTGTCACAACAAGAAAAATGTTTTTATAAAAGTTTTTGTGATAATCAATTATCACTTATGATAATCGATTATCTATGGCAGTTATGACTTAACTTTTCATATTTTTAATCTAATTTCTAAATAGGCTTTTATAAATAAAGTGGTAGGCTTTCATTTGAAAAACACAAAAGTTAGAGAAGTCTAAGTATTTGAGAACTCTTTGTGAGAAGGCTTTGAAAAATCTAGTGTGGGTAGAGCGATAACTTTCATCAAGTGGGATCTTGAGTGATTGAGTATTATTGTTGTTGCTAGGAAAATCCGATCATCCTTTGTGTGATTCAAAGGAGGTGTTCATTCCTTGTGTGATTAAAGGAAGGTATTTTCATCCCTTGTGGATTTCAAGGGAGGTGTCTTCATCTCTTGTGTGATTCAAGAGATGTGTTTTCTAAACCTTAATCTTTCTTATCATTGATTGTAAGTTTGGTTTATTTTAGTGATTGAGTTAATCTCACTTTTAAGAGATTAACAACTGGACATAGGGTCTTTTGATATGAACCAGTATAAATACTTTGTGCAAATTTCTCTTCCCTACTCTCTTTATTTTATTGTGTTTATTAAAATAAAAGAAAGAATTTTAATTGAACTTTGATATTAAAAGGAAAAAATTTTAAAAGCACATTTTTTATTAAGAACCCAATTCATGCTCCTCTTGATTTTTGTCCAAACGTTAATCATTCCGTTGTACGTTTTTCAACAGAATTTTGGCAGGGACCGACTTAGCCAAATTTTGGTTGGAGCCAGCTTGATCGAATACAATTGAGTTTTAATCATAGCTAAGTTGAATTTGACCGAGTTTCGATTGGTGCCAACTCGACCAAGTTTTGAGCATACCAAACTAAGTTGAATTTGGTTGAGTTTCGATTAGTGTCGACTTGGTTGAATTTGGTTGAAGCTGTCGAGACTGACTTGGCCAAATTTGGCCAAATTTCGGTCGACGCAACTTGTGACGCCCTGACTACTATTATTATTTGATTAAAGATAGAATTTTTTTTCTTTTGTATAATAAGATTTTCCTTGAGAGAAACACTAAGAATAACATAATTTCATATATATATATATATATATATATATATATATATATATATAAAAAAAAAAAAAAAAAAAAAAATTTTTATATATATATATATATATATATATATATATATATATATATATGAAATTAAATGAAATATTACAAAAATATGTATTTTGTATAATATTAAGAATTCTATATCATAATAGAAGATTATCTATATTTTTAATTAGAGATAAATTAAATGAAATAAATAAATAAATATGACCAGTGCATAACTAGAGATAAATCAAGCTAAATTAAGAGAAATAATTAAGTAGGACTAGTGCATAACTAGAAATAAAATAAAATGAAATAATTAACAGAATCTGTGCGTAATTGGAGATAAATTAAATGAAATAAATAAATAGTATCCGTGTGTAACTGAAGATAAATTAAATGAGATAAATAAACATGACCAATGTGTAAGGCTCAATTATTTTCTGCTCTTATTTTTAAGGGCTGCCCCTAATCAGTTTGGCCTAAAGGCTGGCCCATAGGGTGACAAGGCCCCTAAAGCAGCCAAGGTCCCTCATTCTGTACTCACTTGCCAAAATCAGTGCTCTCGCTCTTCCCTTTTCTTTCCACATAAGCTCTGCTAGGGTTTAGGTCTTACCCTTCTTTGTGTTAACTCAACCCCATTCTTCAATCCATGTAAGTTGATTCTCCATCGTACCTTTTTCATTCCCATCTCTGCCATCATGATTCTAACTAGGGTTCACCATGGTAACCCATTTTGAATCTATTCCATTGTTTTACAGATCGTAAATCTGCTTCGTGGTCGGTTGTACTTACTTGCTTGGGTGTCGAGATATTCTGCTAGCTTTTTTCAGGTAAGGGAAGCTAGGGTTTATGTATTTAAAGTTATTTTCTCAATTTTTGGTCTGTTTGTATGGCTGTGATGCTTGAATGAGGTTGTTGGTCGAATAAAAATGTATGGTGTGCGAGTATGTTTGATTGATGTGGCGCTACTCTTTTTCTACATTGCACACTTTTCGTAAAATGAAGATTCCTACTGCGTTAACCGTTGGATCGAGCTAAAATTTTAACAGCTGATCCTTAACACAAAATTCCTGATTTTGACCGGTCGGATCTTTAATCGGAGCTCTATAGTGAGAGCAGTTTTTATCTCAAAGTCACTGTAGTTTAGTTGTTGACAACACTGCACACTTTTCGTAAAATGAAATTTACTACTTCATTAACCGTTGGATCGAGCTGATATTTTAACAGATGACCCTTAACACATAGTTTTTGACTTTGACCGATCTGATCTTGAATCGGATCTCTATAGGGAGAACAATTTTTATCGCAAGATCACTATAGTTTAGTTGTTGACAACATTGACCTTTGTTGCTTGTTTGGTTTGCAACTTTCTTTATAGTTATTCAATTAAGTTGGTTCTTGTTTCATTTGGTTCTTTATTCAATCATATTTAATTTGAATATAAATACAAAAAAATACTGAGTTTTACACAAGCTGTAGTTTTATTTCTAAAATCCCTAAATCGTGTGCATAATGTAAGTTGGATTACTATGTTAAAGCATGAGATGAGTGAACATGCATGAGTAAGAGGGTGTATGAGTTGTGAATGATGAGCTTGGATAAATCTTGGCATGTGATTTCAATGAAATGGTTGGTATCAAAATGGCATGGTATTGGTATGAGGTGAAATTCTATATTCATGGATTGGGAAGGATGAGTTGGAATGGATTCAACATGGAATATGAATGAGGATTTGGTTATAAAGGTTGGCATGAGAGTTATGTGCATGATAAATATTAATTTATTGATTGAGTATGTTTGGTCTTAGTGTCAGTGCGTAATTCCATGAGCCTCTAGGTGAGACCTCATGGTAGTGCTTCAGTGGTCGGGACGTAATTCCATGACCCCTGTTAGTGGAAGTTCATGGTGGTGCCCCATCTATATAATTTGGTAAGGATTCAAGGTAAGGTTGCATCCTGACACTCTAAGGAGTCAGTTAGTCTCACTTAGAGCGGACTGACTCTTGTGGTGAGAGTAGCAGGAGGCCTGAAACTCATCAAGGGTTAACCTTGTGTGGGGGGGGAGGATTGAGACATTGTAACACTTGTAACACTTAGCTCGAGGGTGAGCAGAGGTATCCACCACAAGTGCAAGCATCCACTGAATCCGACCAGATTATATGTATCCGGATAAGTCGTGTCGAGTCTAGTGTATTGCTTGAGGAGTCATAACATGTTTGGATGACATATGCTACTTGGATTGTGTAATAGCATGTGATTGCATGATAAACTATTTTCTACTCTAGCTTACCCTTTGTTTGTTTGATTGTTATGTGTGTGGTTTTCTCTTTTTACGATGATCATCAAGAGCAGATGCAAGAACTCCCCGTGGTCATCAAGGTAGTGGAGGTTTCGCTGCTTAGTTCGTGTTTGGACAGATCTCGCTTTTTAGAGTTTACTTTAGGGCTATGGCCCATGTATTATCTGCTCTCTAAGTATTTATTTTAAACACTGTCGAACTATTTTCTCTGTCTAGTTATTGGCATTGTGGTGTGTCGTAGTATTTCATTTTTAAGTACCTTGGATATTTGTAAGGAGTGACTTGATATTCCGCAAATTGGCCCTTTATGTTATCTTGTGTAATATTCCATTTGATTAGGTTAATATTTAAATGGGGTGTTACACAATGCATAACTATCGATAAAATTAAATGTCATAAATAAATATGACCAGTGCATAACTGGAAAGAAATAAATAAATAGGACCAGTACTTAATTGGACATAAATTAAATAATATAAATATAAATAAATAAAAAGGATAATAAATAAAAATAAGTTAATTGGAAGTAAATAAAATAATATATAATTTAAAATAAATAAAAAAGGTTAATATAACACACATGAGTTTATCAAGATTAATTTAGAAAAAGTTTAACCTCACTCCTCCTTACCTTATTAATTGAAGAACACACGAGTAATAGTTTAAGAGAGTTAGGATCTCTTCGAATCTTTTGCTCCAAACTTTCTCACTCTTTTTTCTCTATATTTTCTCCATCTCTCTCTCTCTCTTCTTTCCTTCTTTCTTTCTCACCTTTCTAAAGTAACTTTTCCCATTTCACCTATATTTATAAGCCAAAGCCAAAGTGCAAAAATGCATACATGTGCATTAATTGCATGATCACATTTGCCTTAAATGCACATTATTCCTTCTTATCTCTTTATCTTCTTTCTTTTTCTTTTCTTTTTCTCTTTCACTCCATTATTTTAGGCTTAAATATACATTTGGTCCCTATTTTTGTCAAAATTATTCAATTTGGTCCCTATTTTCGTTGTTTGTTCAATTTGGTCCTCATTTTTGTAAAATCGCATTCAATCGAGTCCTTTTGACAAACGGTGTTAAAATTATTAACGGCATAGTGACACGGTGGAACTGTTTGGGTTACGTGTCAAATTTTTGAATATATGATGGCACACGTTGGCACAATGTTTAGTTAAAAAGAAATTGGGGAAAAAGTTTAAATTACATAAAAAGATAAAACATGGTTAAGTGAAAAAAAATTAAAAAGTTTGAATTGAGGGTTTACTGCAGCGAGAGTTATCCTTGAGTGAAAAACTGAAATTGGGTATTGGAGTGGTCGAGAGATAGGGAAAAATTAGGGTTGGTGAGAAAGGGGAAAATTAGGGTTCTTGGGTGGTGGAGGTTCTTGTTCATCAATTAGGGTTCGCAAAGAAGGGAAATTGCGCTTGGAGAGTGATTTGCGATTGAAGCTTGGAGATTGCGCTTCAAGATTGCGCTTGGAGGTTGTCATTCAAGATTGGAGCGTCAACTAGGTTCAGATTAGTGTTTAAAAAGTTGTACTTTTTTTGTTGATTTCTGTTCTGGCTTTTCGTTTGTGGTGGCGAGACATACTTCTCAAACAGGAATTCCAAATCACCAACTGGATTGTACACAAGTTTCTTGTTAGCCACAATTTTGCTTGAAACCCTAATTTCTTCCCCAAATCAATTTCACTAACTTTTAAACCTACAACGGCCATAAAATTTCACTGTTCCAATGTCACTGCCAAAAATTTGACATGTAACCCAAACAGTTCCACCATGTCACTGTTCCGTTAACATTTTAACACCGTTTGCCAAAAGGACTCGATTGAATGTGATTTTACAAAAATGAGGACCAAATTGAATAAACAACGAAAATATGGACCAAATTGAATAATTTTGACAAAAATAGGGACCAAATGTATATTTAAGCCATTATTTTATAAGCAAACCATGTGTACACTTATGATAACATGTAATTAATGCAAAGATTCTCTTCATTAATGAAGAGATCAGCCTTATATCTTTTTTTTTTCTAGCGTAACTCTCACATTCTCTTCACTCTTTCACATTCCTATCACATGAAACCTATTTATAAACCAAAATTTTGTAAAGTAATCATTACATTAAATGTAATGCATGTGCATTATGTCATCTTATCTCATCTATCCTTCATCATCCATTTACAAGTTATGCATGTGCCAAGTAATGAATGCATTCATTAAATGTAATGTTATCATGTATTAAGATAAGATTTCTTTCATTAATGAAGAATTATCTCTTTCTCTATCTTTTCTTTCTTTTTTCTTTTTCTTATATCATTTATTTTCATTATTACATAGTTATAATATTTTTTTAAAGCTACTTTATTTATTATTATTATTATTATTTTTAATGTTCAAACTACATTTACATAAAATATGAAACATTAAACATAAAAGATTTTATAAATCTTATTTTTAAAGATAAGGATAAAATAAATAATATAGTTATTTAAAAGTATGGATGTTACACCGCCTAAACTGAATTTGACAAAGTTTCAATCGAACCACCTAGGCTGAATTCGACCAAATTTCAGCAAGGACTGACTAGCTCAAATTCAAACAAATTTCAGTAGGGTCGCCTCAACCGAATTCGACAAAAGCTCGATGGGGCCGACTCAGATGAATTCGACCGTATTTCGGCCAATGTTGACTCGGACGAATTTGGCCATATTTCGACCAGGGCCAAGTCGCGCAAAGTCAATCATGTTTCAACTTGGGTCGACTCTACGAAATAGGCTGAATTTCAATTGGGGTGACTCAACCACATTCGGTTAGAGTTAACTTGGTCGAATACGTTTCGATTAGGGCCATAACTCAAGGAGAAAGAACCATAACTCAATTCTTCACTATGTTAAAGAAGATATGGGAGGAGTTGAACTTCCTGCGCCCATACCAAATTGTATGTGCGGTTTGTAAGTGTGATCTTCCTAGAGTCTTCTTGTCAAAACTAATAATGTCAAAACCTAGATTTTATTAATGGAACCTTTGCCTAACATAAACAAGGTTTTTTCTTTGATCATGCAACAAGAGAGAAAGAATACTAGTTTTGGAATTTTAAGTTTTGAAAACAAGGTCTTCTTGAATGCTACTGAGAAATCATATAAAGCTCAAGAACAAGGTTCTTGAAAAGGTCAAGGCAGAGGCAACGATTTTCGAGCTCAAGGAAAAGGAAGAGGAAGAAACCCCCAACTAAGGAAATGTACTTATTATCATAAGATGAATCACATTGCAGAAGTATGTTATTCAAAGCATGGATATTCTCCATGGTATAAACAAAAAGGAGACCAAGACATAAGTTATTACAATGGTAAAAGTGGAAACACACAACAAATGTGCAATCTTAATGTCAAAGGTGATACTCAAGATTCTGCTAATCTAGTTTCTAAGAAAGATGACACAAACACTTCTTTGAGTGTTGAACAGATACAAAGACTTTTGAAGCTTTTGGATGACAATGGTGAATCAAACCATGCTATCAGCCACCTTTAAAAGGCCAATAATAATGTGTTCAGTCACAAAGCAAAAGGTAAACTTTGGATCTTAGATAAATGGACTACTGACCATGTGACACATAATATAAAATAGTTTTCTACATTATATAAGATCGAACCTCTGTGAGGCTTCCCAACAATTCTATTATTAATATTGTGTATCCTGGAACAAAATACTTCTCTAAAACTTCATGATCTTTAATGTTCTTTACATTCCAGAATTTTCATTTAACTTGATTTTTGTTCAATCTCTTATCAAAGACCTAAATTGCAGTCTATTTTTTTCTAATGAGCATTATCAGATTCAGCACAATACTTCATAGAAGATGATTGGACGTGCTAGCATGTTAAAGGGTGTATACTACGTTGATGTTTGTCCTTCCATTTCAGAAGACCTTCTTTTATTAATATTGCTTTAAATTGTTCTAAGGACAACATTGATGTTTGGCACTGCAAATTAAGGTATCCTTGTGACAATGTTATTAAACAAATTTGTAAAGCTTTCACTTATTTTATTTTATTTTTTGATCCGCAATTGTTAGTTGTTAGTTTTTGTTAGCGGGGCGAGTTAAACCTACAACCTCTCCCACCCTTCCTTCTAAACCCCACCAAATCAACTTTATTTCTCCAAATTGTTAGCTTTCCCTTATGTTCATAATTCTTGTATAAAGATATTTGTGAAATATGCCATTATTCCAAACAACATAAGCTACCTTTCTAACATAACATTACTTTTTCTCTAAACTGTTTTGATATGATACATACTGACATATGGGGTCCTTTTTCTATTCCACCTATACATGGTCATAAATACTTTCTTACTATGGTTGATGATTATTCTAGACATACTTGGGGTTTTCATATGCGTTCTAAAAGCGAAACCAAGAATCTTTTACTGAATTTTGTCATTTATGTTAAAAATCAGTTTGAGAAACATATTAAGATCATTAGATCTGGTAATGGTCCTGAGTTTGAATACGTTGATCTCTACAAAAATTATGGCATTGGACATAAAAAAAAGTTGTTAGAAACCCATTATAGAATTTTGTTGTAGAGAGAAAACATTAACACATTCTAAATGTTACTCAAAGTCTTTTATTTCAATCTAAATTATCCAAATGTTATTGGTATTATGCTGTTAATCATGTTGTCAATAGACTTCCTTCTATGTTCTAGAAAAGAAGTCTCTTTCATGACTTGCATGTCCAAACTGATCTCCTTTTTTTTCTCTACTATGACAAATAATCAGCAAGACATATCGTCGACAACCCTACCTTTCATGAGCATACTAAACACATCGACATTCACTTTCATCTTGCCTGTGAAAGACTTCAAAATAACTTTTTCACCTCCTTCCGATTTGCTTAAACGACCAACTCGTCAATATTTTTACAAAGGCTTTCATCGCACCAATTTCAAGATGAACATTTCCAAGCTTAGAATCCTAAGATTCACCGTCAGCCTGAGTTGAAACTCCTCTTAATATTTCTGTTTTTGGATTAGTTTTCGATAAGTGATTCAAATTAGTTACCTTGGATTTTCCTTTTCCCCCTTTTTTATTCCCCAAAACCTAAGATAGGTCCCGCTTTTCTGTAAATACACATACACACACTTTCACATTCACAAAGTGAAGAAGTTTTCTTACCTGTGTTCACTATTATGCTTTTTCCTCATTTGTGCTCTCACACTCACTTTCCTTCTGTTTCCTGCTCGCATGTTCACGAAACCATGGAGAGAAATGTCCAGCAGTCTGAATATTAATCTCATTAAAGTATAAGCATCATCACAGGTAACTAAAACCTTACCACAACTCACAGGTTCTTTAAAACTAACCCATGTATTCAGCAAAAATTTACCAAACCAAATAAAATTCTGTTCAAATTTATGTATTTGTCATAATTATCTATTTTATTTTTTAAATTAAGATATATCAGATTTACCATCGTAATCGAAAACTATCACAAATTCTTATTTATTTTGTCTGTCATTTTTTACGTGAACCACGTCTTTTGTTTTTTGGTGTAGAAAGCAAACGAAAATCACTAGCAATAGGTGATTTTCTTTTGCCACAGAAACAACGCGGACCCCATTTCCTTTTTTCTCGCAATTTGTTAAGAAAAAAAATCAAAAGGAATCAGGTGCCGCAGCCTGTAAAGTCAAGAACCTGAAGAAAAAAAAAAGAAATTGGCTGAATGGTTTTTTCAATTCTTTAATGTTTTGTTTTTTTAAATTCGTAAATAAAATGTTCATAAAATCACCTTTCCTTTTCCATATTTAGGACAGAAAATCCTGCAAAGAATTATTACAGGTCTAGTCTAGCGGTTGTATTGTGTCAATTGAGAATGAATTCTGAAGAAGAGTAAAAATGAAGTCGCTGATCAAGTTTCACATTATTATGATTTTGAAATTAAAAATCTTGAATAAATATTTTATGATAAAATTGATCATCATAAATAAATAATAAAATGACAAATATAATTAAGTCTTTATTTAAATTCTTGGTACATGACAACATATACTATATCGTTCCACCAAAAATATTCCTTACAGCGTGCTATCCTTTCCCCACCCGTGTCGCGCACACGTGTTCTCTTCCCTCCCCTACAAACACGAGGTGCGGTTCTAATTTCGTGACAGCACCGATACCCACCACTCGATACCTCTCTTCTTTTAATTTCTACAATTCTTCTGGAACCGTGTTTGCGACAGATCTAGATCGCCGGCAATGGCGGACTTGCCGGAAAATAGCCGGCACTCTTCTAACAGTTCAAAAGATCACGGAAACGGCAAGGGTACGGAGGATAGTGAGCACTCTGCTGCCAATGGTACAAGTAGCTCTTCAGCCTCAGGTTCTTGTCACTCTCTCTCTCTCTCTCTCTCTCTCTATATATATATATATATATATATATATATATATATCGACACCTTTACTTTTCCATTGAATTTCTGTTACGGTGAGTTAAGCACTAGTTAACCGGAATTGGACAAAGAAATTGTAACGGACACGCAGAAAAAAGGGAGGAAACTAAGTGATTGAGTTCATTTCCTTTTTAATGAAAGCTAGATCGCTAGATTCTTCTTTTTTTATTTTTTTTTTCTTTTATAAAGTTGCTCAGGTTGCTGAGCGGAGTTGTTTTTTTTTTGTTGGAAATATTGTGAACCGAATATATTGGATCAGATTCCTTTCGGTGCCGGGCTAAGCTAATGATAATGTATTTGAACCCATAGTGTAGCGTGTAAATCACGTGATGGAAGATGTGAAAATTACAATCAGTGAGTTTAATGATCGGTATTTAGTTCAGGGAAGGCGGAGGATAAGCGAAATTTTGCTTTTAGAGGTATCGATTATGGGGAATAATATTTAGTTATGTTCTGGTTAGTGGTTAGGGCATGCATAATGTGGTCTCTGCAAGGTCTTTTGAATTTAACTACAATCTAAGCAAATTCCATTGAAGTAGGGTGCAGAAGGTGGACTCTGTTTTGACCATAAACAAAGCAAGTGAGTTTAGAATGACATAGCAGTTAATTAAGGACGGGCTTGCAGAAGGTTGAACCTATTTTGACTTTTCTGTTCCTCTATTCTAGTTGTCCACATCGTGAGCCCTTTTTGTATCTTGCACAACACAGATTTCTTACTAGATCTTGGAATTGGAGCTTTAATACTAGCTATAAAGCATTGACCGGATCATGGATACCAAACATGACACAAATATGGACATTTAGACATAGCTAAAATCTAAAGCATTGGACATGGGGCAATTCATATATATTATATGATCAGCATGACAAAAATTGAATTGATAATTTAGATTTCTATATTCATCTTTAAACAATTTAAGCATTATAATTTTCATATGATAGTAAGCCTCACAAAATTGGTACCAAGAGGCATCATATTCTGCAATGCATAAAATCTAAAAGAAACTTTCTAATGAAGAATCTCGCAGAACAAGAAATATTATGAGTAGCCATCATTGGAAAGACTTGCTACTTGGTCATCATTGAAAAACACAAATTCTAACTTTAGTTCATCAAGAAATAAGTTAGCAACTTCAAGAATTCCATTGTCATCAAGTAAGTGAAATCCATCTCTTCTAATGTCAAATTTTTGAGTTTCTTCTTGATTGTATCGGGGGAAATTTTTTCAAAGGAGTCAAAGATTGCTATGGACCAATGCTAGATCTTTTGCCCTAAGGTGCCATGTTATTTCTTCTTCTAGAATGAGTGAAGGAGTATATTCTTTCATTTCTTTAATAACATGAAATGAACATGGTTGCCCAAGTTGCTTAAGGGCAATCTTTTAAAGTATTGGTACATGAGCACCGTGAACTTGCCCCAAAGATTTTCCATCCATTTGACTTCTATTCCCTAAAGAGTCAACACCATCAGAACCTTCTCTCCAATCTAAAAATATTGCAGACTTCACATTCACTTATATTCTTACATTTGCACCAACAAGGTTCCTTTTAAAGGAATTCTTCCTTTCAACAATAAGTTTCATATCTTGATATAGAGGAAGTCCGTGCAACAATGTCTATTTCACAAATTTTATCTTTCCAACATCATAATTCATGTAAGAAGACAACCACAACCAATATCTACAAATAAAAATAAAGAAATTATACATTACAAAATATCTAGAATTAATAAGAAAAAAGAACGAGATATTTGAAAAGAAAATAGAAACCAAGCAAGACGAAGTTAGACAGAAAAAAATATAGAAATGCATGTAAGGAATAAAAAGAATACAAGCCAGAAACCTTATAATTGTTACTATACATTCATTTTATTATATTTTCTCTTTATTTCTGCACACACAAAAAAAAAGAAGAAACTTTTTAGAGAAGAAAAAGAAAGATGTACAAAACAGGAAAGTTATCCTCCTAGAAAAACCAAAGAAAAGTGGAAACTAGAGATACAGGAAAACACAGTAAGTCGCAAAGATATTTAATGTCTTTGTATATCTAAGAAAGAAACCCTCTTTATGTCATGAAGTTGATTGTGCCAAGGAGCTCTTAGTATTCTGATATGATACTCGATACATGTCTCTTGAATATTTTTTGGAAGTCTTTTCCTTTTGTTTTCTATTCTAGAATGTTTTGTTTAATTTTATGCTCATCTTGGAACTATGTGTAAATGCTATTCGTTTTTTCTCCTTATTCAGACATTCCTGGCAAGGTGTTGTCCAAAGTGACCACAATGCCAGTAGACATTTCACATGGAGATAAATTGGAGTCAAGTTCAAGTAAGTTTAGGATGGAAAGGTCAAAGACAGAGAGGCTTAGACACTTAAGTCCTGAAGATGCAGCACAAATTTTTGATGACAAAATTCCTGTTCAGGAGAAGGTATATGGTTGTGTTTTTTCACCTTTTACCAAATACTCAATATTTTCCGTGTATTTTGGTAAGTTCTTATCCATTGTTTGGATAGGGGATTTGGTAAGAAAAATGAAGCTAGGAGATTGATGATTATTTTTAAAGATGTGATTTGATATCTATAAATATGAAAATGTGTAAACCAAAAGAATAGAGAATGAATTTGAGAGAGTGAATTTCGCACTCTTGGGATCTCATATTTATAATGGTATTGGAGATTTCAGATACAATTTAATGAGAGGGAAGAAAAGTAAATAAGAAAGGTCATATCTAAAAACTAGGTAGCGCACAAAGCAAACAACAACTTTTTGATAAATTCTATTTACGATGACTTATTCTAACACACTCCCCTTCAAGCTTGAACATACAAGTTGTATATGCCAAACTTGGAACAAATAAATCCAGTCCAAGGTTAATACAAATGACACTACTGTTTCTCTCTAGACATAAAATGTAACTATGAGTAACAGTTTATAAACCTAAATCTATATGAGGTTGACTTTCTCAACATCACTATCATCATTATCTTTATTTTTGTTTTTAATCATGTATGACTGGTACTTCAGTTGATTTTTACAACTGTGCAGCTTAAATTGTTGAACAGAATAGCTACTGTTAAAGATGATGGAACTGTAGAATTTGAAGTTCCTCTAGATGTTGAACCTGAGGCAATTGTTACTCAATCCACACAAGTAAATCATGTTGTTGATGATGCACTTGATGCAACGGACTTTCATTACATCCCACCATTGAATATAGTCATGCTTATAGTTGGTACACGAGGAGATGTGCAACCATTTATTGCAATAGGCAAGCGATTACAGGTATAGAGGCACATTCTTATGTCATAATTTTCTTTTTCCTGCTTCAATAATGCATACACACTACTATGAAATATGAATTTGATGCCTTGGTAAAAAATAATATTCAGACATTGGTTTTTCTTCCTTCTGCCTGCCAAGCCATAGGTTGTAAGAGGGTTTTTAGAGTTAAAGAAAATGTTGACGATTCTAAAAAAGTATAGCTTTGTTGCAAAAGTTTTTCATCAACAACCTAGTTCAAGTTGGTTACTATTCATATTATATTGTCTTTGGTTAATAAAATGGAGAATAGTAAGACAAATAAAACAAAATAGTGTTCTTGGAGGACGGTGAATCTTGTGGTGAGATTGGCAGTCTGATTGTAGGCTTCGGCGTACACTAGAGCCATGGTGACGAGTGTGGCTTTAGTGGTGACGGATTATGACAGCTGGCGGTGGTGGAGACAACAGGGATAGAACCAAAAGTTGGGTACTCTTTAGGCAACTTCAATAATGAAAGGAAGTGAGTGCACTTCAGATAACCCTAAAAATGAAGTATAGTAATGACGGTAAAGAAGAAATGCGGTATCAGGGTCCCCAATTCGGGAGCTTTTTATACCAACTTAAGAAGGTTAATCTGAATGAATGAAAATATTTATCAATTGATTGATTTGAAACCCTCTCTCTCTCTCTCTCTCTCTCTCTCTATATATATATATATATATATATATATATATATATATATATATATATAAACAGAACTCTTGTAATTATGTGTTTTACAATAAAAGTTGCCTCTTTTCTGGTTCTCTTTTCTTTTCTCTCTCTTTCTCTCAAGATCTTAAATAGGTGGCTAATGGTTGTATTTATATAGTCACTTTATTATTGTTTATGACTCAACGAAAACTGTCCATAAAGCCTTGTGAAAGGAAATATTGCCAATACATACTCCATGTTTTGGCAATGCTCTTTCACTTGGTTCTGATATTTGTGGTTGGTACATTTCTGCAATATATTTTCGTTCTTTTGGCTTCACATTTCTATTTACTAATGGGAATTTTCTGTTTTCTGGTGAACATATTATCATTGGATTAGTACATGTTTTAGTTTATTGTAGGAGAAGATATATGAAGTGAATAATTTGTATTCAAGTTATTTTCATATTCAAATTCGTTACTTTTTAATTCTTTCTTTAAGTGCAGGACTATGGCCACCGAGTTAGATTAGCAACCCATTCAAATTTTAAGGAGTTTGTTTTGACAGCTGGGCTGGAGTTTTATCCATTAGGCGGTGATCCTAAAGTTCTGGCTGGTTGTATGTACTCTCTACCCATGTACTATTTCTTCTACTGGCTGGCTGGGTGCATGATATTCTTAATTTCTTCCGATCTACATTCGCTTCCCATGTGTCCTTTTGTTTGGCAATGTGATAGAAGAATTTTTAATGAAAATATTTTTTAGCTTGGAAGTAATTAGTACCCGAGTGGCTAGTCAAATGAATAAGTTTTTTCTCTTAAACCAGTCATTTAACATTTTATATAATCAAGTGATTGAAAATAATTGGAAGTAACTTGCCAGATATTTCCCATTATTATAGTGATATTTCTTATTATTGTATCTCTTCACTATAAATAAGAGTACTCGTGTGTACCAAACACACCGAATTCATTGTATTCTTTCTTGGTTTTTCTCTTTTCAGCATGGTATTAGTAATACCATCCTTTGTGACTTGTTTTTGTTACTAGTCCGTTTCAACAATATTTATGATGGCACCCTTTACAAATAGGTCTAAATATGATTTTAGTTCCTCAAGTTTAGGATAAGTTTTTTGGTCTCTCAAATTCAAAACTATCATTTTTAGTCCTTGTAATTTAAAAAATGTATGTGATAGGAACCAGAGTAAATAATAAAACAAAAGAAAGTTATCGATGATACTAAATTAAAAATATATCAAGGATGTTAACCTTTGTTACAGAATGAACAATAGATGGCAAATAAATGAAAGATTATTGAACCCTTTTCTGGGGAAGAACCACTCCTTGACTTATCTCCACCAAATATTCCTTCTAACAAATTCCTTCATTGAACCCTTTGCTGATGCCCCACAACACCTAGAACTAGTAGCCTGTGAACCCAAACCTGGTTGACCTGCCGCCTACAGCTGCTGCAACTGCAGTTTTATTGTCAAAATATCTCTACTAAATCTTGCAATGCATTTTTCTTAGTGACAGGACACAAAAGTTCTGGGTGATGGTGATGTTAGCCAGCTATAGTAGTTCCACATGCTGTATCCCCTACATATTCAGCATATTTTTGGATATAAGATATGTGAGTGAGCCCCCCTAAAATTCAACAATAACAATGGTAATGTATTTTTAAAAAAAAGTGCTTGGTGAAACACAATTTTGTTATGTTATTCACTATTGTTCCTGCACCTTCCTTGTCCTTATTTACATTGTGTCTGTATTGAGTTGGGCATGCTTTTCAAATAAGTTAATTCTAATATCAAATATTTCTTATTATGATTTTGTAAATATGAATGTTACATGATGGGTATACACTGACCCTGAACACTTAACCTACCCCAAATATTGTTTGGATTGCTAGTTATTGATTTGGATTGCTGGTTATTGTGCAATGGAATTTGAAACTTTAATTAGCTTGGACTCCTACACGATCCTAAAAATATAGCATATACTTTGACTTATGTCATGAATAAACTAATGGTGTATTTGGAATAAAGGAAAGAAAATCGAGGAAAGAAGCTTCGGATAAAGTTGCATTTTCTTTTGTTTGGCTGAAGAAAAAATGGAAAAGAAAACTTGACTTTATAAAATTTTGAAAATTTTCTCTCTTTACATTTTCTCTTCAATTAAAATTTTATTTATTTATTTTTTCAATTGCTGTCTTTCCTCTTTACAGTTATTTCTATATTTTTACTTTTGAATTATTTCTGGAGCAGATATGGTTAAAAATAAGGGCTTTCTGCCATCAGGACCTTCTGAGATACCTATTCAGCGAAATCAAATGAAAGAAATTATTAATTCTCTGCTTCCTGCTTGTAAAGAACCAGATATTGACTCTGGTGTGCCCTTTAAAGCAGATGCAATCATTGCCAATCCCCCTGCCTATGGTATGCTTTCTTGTTAGTTATATGTAGATAAGATGATTTGATGAATTTGTGCATCTATATTTTCTCGTCCAGTGAGTATGATGAGTTTCTAAATTATGAAAGAATATTGGATTGTTTTTGTCAGCATACATGAGCAAGCCTGAAAAACTTACTTCCCTATTAAAGCAGTATACAAGATTTCTGCGGATTTTTTATTTTTTGTTTTACTGAAGCGTATTAAACAAGGATTGATCAATTAGGAAGTCACGTTTAACCAGAGTTTATGATCTGTGTGAACTATAAAGGCCTAGAAGTGCGTTTGGCACAATATCCCTTAATATTTAACTAAAGTTTGTGATCTGTGTGAACTATAAATATTTCTGTTTAATTAATATCTTGTACATTGCCATTGACATCGGTTCATCTTTAGGGCATACCCATGTGGCAGAGGCACTTAAAATTCCAATTCATATTTTTTTCACAATGCCATGGACGTAAGTTTCATCCTGTTTTCACAATCTTTAGAATTCTTTTCCCGTTCATTGTTGCTTTAGTTCTTTAACTGTTGGTTGTGTTTCTTTTAGTTTTCTCAGTGATTCAATTTTGCGTTTTATGTAAGTACTTTTTCATTTCTTCTCAGGCCAACTACTGAATTTCCACATCCTCTGTCACGTGTAAAGCAACAGGCTGGTTATAGGGTGAATTCTTTGTTAATTGCTTTATCTTATAATCCCTCCTATTTTTTTTTTCAACGTGTTTAACTAAATATTGGTCATATTTATCTTCAGCTTTCATATCAAATAGTTGACTCTTTAATTTGGCTTGGAATACGGGATATGATTAATGATCTTAGGAAGAAAAAGTTGAAGCTACGACCAGTCACATATTTAAGTGGCTCACAAGGCTCTGAGACTGAGATTCCACATGCATATATATGGAGTCCACATCTTGTTCCAAAACCAAAAGGTGGTAGCACTAGATCTCAGTCTTCACATTTTGTTTCTGTAGTTATTGTTATGTTAAGTCCCTTGATTGTTACAGTTTGTGCTCTGTGCATCTGTTTGTTGTTGTTTTGATTTTCTTTCTGACTATTAAGAGAAATGCTGTTAGAAAAATTAGAGAGAAAACAAAACTTTGTATTTATTGTAGAGTTTGTACAAGTGATGAGCTTTTGTTTACAACAACAATCTGTAGACTATAAAAGCTCATCTTTCTAAGTCAGTTGTAGACCATAGGGAGCTCAGTTACATTGAGTTTGAACCCGAGAAACTGAAATTGGTAAGGAGGTCGTCCTGGTGAGAAGATCAGTCTACTGGTCAACATCTGGAATGTACTGAATTACAATTTTCTAGGCCAGGACCTTTGGTGATAAAAAAGATATGAAGTTACATGTGTCTAATTCGTGCGTCCAGGATCTCGCTTGTGAGATAGATGCACTGCATTAACCTGATAAAAAACGATTAAAGGGAGTGTGATGAGGTTTTGCAATACCAGATTTATAATTTGTTTGCGTGGTATGAGTTTTAGTTGGTCTAGGAGAACAAGAAACATTAGATGAGGGAGTAGACAGGTTGGGTCAGAAATGTTGTTTGATGTTAGTGAGGAGGGAGTCGATGGGGACACTATAATGGATTTGAGGGAGATGGCATGATAGGTATAGATGATGTGATGTGGATGGAAAGGAGACTAAGGTGGAAAAAGTTCAAGACAGTGGAATCTAGTTTCTTTTAACACTAGTTTTGTATGCTTTTCAAGAACATAGACATTTGTAACCTTTGTGGGCGGTGGAATAGCCAAGGAATGAACACTCATGGACTTGAGATTGAAACAAAGAAAATTTATGTTTTAAGGGCTTAAAGGACCCCTCTCCCAATCTTCTATTTATAACGAAAAACTAATACAAGAATCCATGGAAGATTAAGGGACTGCACTAGACACCTAGGTGCATAACTAGGTACAACTATAAGTACAACTAATAGATGTTCCCAACACCCTACCCCTTAAACTCAAACTCTAAAGTAATAATTACATGAGATCTCTAGAACCTTTTAAAAACTTCTAAAAACTCGTAACAACTTCTACTAATGCATTTAATATCCTACCAACAACTTTCAGTATTGCATTTAATATCCAACTAACAACAGAATCAATAGGTGGAGAGGATGGTTCAGGAGGACTCTGATTAAGACTGTTATTGGCAAAATCACTAGAAAAACGAAAGTACTTGCTGTATGACATGGGCATCTTCAATAGATGGAGAGATGTAAGGAGTTTGTTCAAATAATGTAACATTGGAAGACATATAGTACTTCACACACCTATCTCTAATTTCGTTTTTCTCTCAGTTTCAGCATGACCCACTTGCTGGTGCACCCTCTTCTCCTTCCTCACACTTAGGTGCCTCTTTTTAGCCCCATTTTAGGTTCATTTCCCATTGCTTCGAAAAGCTCACACTCAAGTACCCCCTTTGCAGTGACTTTAATGTATTTATAATAAAGAAAATATGGGCTAAGCCCAGATACAAATAAATATGTAAAATATTATAAGACACAATATTATTATCTAACACAAGGTAACATTATTTTTAGTGAATTTGAAGATAATGTGATATGATTGTGTCGATCTATTGACAAAAGTAAATTAAATGGGAAGTTTTGGGATAAAGAACAAAGTCAAAAGTAAGAGATGAGAGGGGTTAGGTAGTGCCAATGCTACACATTGGTGTTTTTGAACTATTTGTAGGTCACCTCTTGGGCATTATTTCATTGCCATCATTAGCTAGGGGGAGTTGAGGAGCTGGGAGAGATGACATGCATGAGGGCACACAAATGGATGTTGGTTTTGATGTTTGTGTGATATGATAGATCAACTCAGGGTGATCCTAACCTTGTTCTTGTAAGAGCAAGATAGGTTGCCCAAAAACTCGTTAGAAAAGTCTTAGTGATGATGCCACAATAGTGCATGGAAACATGGTAGAGAAGTTTGCGAAGAAATCAAGGAACATTGACATGAAACCACGTGTTTTTTATATATCAAAGATGTTGTATTTGTATTTGTGAAAACATAATGAATACACTAATCAAAGATGTTGTATTTGTATTTGTGAAAACATAATGAATACACTAAATAGAGTAGATGTCATACCTTCTAATAATAAAGCTGTGATAGGAGAATAAATACAGGTGTTTCTAGTAACACATACAATGTAGATATTCCTAATTATAAAAGATTTGCACCTTATTTCTACAATTATAACAAAATAATTTTATTTTTTGATTTATCATTAGTCTCATGGAAAATAGTTCTTAAAATAAACACCTATGTTGTCTGATTCTTGGTTTAAGAATCTACTTTGTTTCGCTTTACAGATTGGGGACCGAAAATTGATGTTGTAGGATTTTGCTTTCTTGATCTTGCATCAAACTATGAACCACCTGAATCCCTTGTAAAATGGCTCGGAGATGGTGATAAGCCTATTTACATTGGATTTGGTAGCTTGGTGAGTCTTTTCCCTTTCATTATATAATTATCTTTTCATATATTATTTCTGAAAGCTAAACCTAATTGTAGGAACTTTGCATTGACTCTTTAGCCTAGCAAATTTACTCTGTATTATTGAATCTTTATTGATGTAACCATTGCTTGAAAAGTGGTGTTTATAATTTCCATCTAGTTGTGAGTATATGCCAAGGTTCTAAAAGATTTATCGCACCCAAATGTGAAATCCAAATTATCTCCCTTCAATATGCCTTCCTTTACTCAAAGTGGATAAAAGCATCCTTAATGGTCCTTTTGTAAGAGAATTTGACACGCTTAAAATAAATGCTTCCCCTTACATGGTTTTTCTATTCTAGCAAGACAACAAACACCTTTTAGTCTAATAAGGTTGAACCACATTTTCTATAGAAGAATATCAGTAATATCTTAGTTTGAAGTCCAATAGCTAAGGAGAGCATTTCATTAGTTTGTCAAAAGCTTGCATCTCTCAAACCTAGGAGTGTCAAAGTTCATGTATAATTGACTCAAGTGCTTCCAATCACATTTCTGGTAATGCTTTATTATTTTCTTCCATTTTGTCATCCTAAAATTTTTCATGTTATTACTTTAGCCAATGGATCTAAAGTTACTTCTCAAAGGCTTAGTCATATCTCCCTTTATCAGTACTTGAACCTAAAACATGTTCTTTTTGTCCCCAATTGTCCTTTTATTCTAGTTTCCTTAAGTCAATTAACTAAATCTTTAAATAGTTTTATAAACTTTGATGCAAATTCTTTTATTATATGAGTGAAGTACTGACTGACTCACTACTAATGAAGAACATAAGTCTAGGGGATTATACAATAAAGCTAGAAATAAATAGGACTACCAAAAAGAGTTAATTTAACAACGTGGAGATTCGAAAAATATTGAATGCAAAATCAACCAATCAAACAAATCACAAGTATATAATGCAGCAAAATAATTGTGTTGAACTCTTTAGTTCGAGGGTGGTATTAGAGAAGTGTAAAAGCATTTAGTTATTCAAGTGGATGCCTGTTTTCTTTCCTAGTCTGTTTTGCTAACAATAGGCTTTAAAGCCTATATATACTATGCCTCTACTCTTGGATGCAAAAGTGAAATAATATACAAAGCTAGAAGCTTGTTGGTTGCAATTGAGTTTACACCATAAATGTTTGGCCAAATTGTGTAATTGACCATCACAAAGCTAGATTTGTGGCCAAAGGATATAGTTAGATCTATGGCCTTAATTATGGTGATATGTTTTTTCCTGTAGTCAAAATGACTACTGTGCATCCCTTCTCTGCCATGGCAGCTATACGTCATTGGTCTCCTCATCAATTAGATACCAAGAAATCTTTCCTTCATGGTGATTTAGAAGAGGAGATTTACATGGAGCAACCTCCTGGTTTTATTGCTTAGGGGAGTTTGGGTTGGTTTGTAAGTTACACTAATCTCTATAAGCATTCTCCTTGTGTTTGATTTGGAAAATTTTGTTAAATTGTTCAAACTTTTGAAATGAAACATAGTGAGGCTGATTATTCGGTTTTTTGTTGTCATATGTTGCCTAGAAAATGTATTTACCTAATTATGTATGTTGGTGACATAGTTATTATAGGAGATGATGCTACTAGAACCTCGTAGCTAAAGGAACACTTATATAATCACCTTCAAACCAAAGATCTTGTAAGTTTCATACATTCTAGGCATTGAAATAGCTTAATCAAGTCAAGGCATTGTAATTTCCCAAAGGAAATATGCTTTAGATATCTCTGAAGAATCAAACTTGACTGTAAATCACTACATAGCCCTATGGATCCTATTAAATATAGTTAAACTAGGTTTGAGATTAATCTTCCTTGTGTAGAAAATACACATAGGGGCTATATTTATAATAAAGAAAATATGGGTTAAGCCAAAAATACATATGAATAATAATAACAATAGAAACAAAAAAAAGAAGATATTAATGATATCTTAACACTCCTCCTCAAGCGGGTGCATACAAATCTTATGTATCGAGCTTGTTACAAATATAACTAATTCTCGGTTCCCATAAAGATTTAGTAAAAATATCTGCTAACTGATCACTTGAGTTAACAAACTCAGTCTTGATGTCTCCAGACATAATCTTTTCTCGAATGAAATGACAGTCGATCTCAATGTGTTTAGTTCTTTCATGAAAGACAGGATTAAAACTGATATAAAGAGCAACTTGATTGTCACATATAAGTGTCATTTGATTAATGTCTCCAAACTGTAACTCTTTCAGCAATTGCTTAAGCCAAACAAGCTCACAAGCGGCTGAAGCTATGACTCTATATTCTGCTTCTGCACTAGACCTTGCCATGACACTTTGTTTCTTGCTTTTCCATGAGATCAAGTTACCTCCAATGGAGACACAATATCCGGATGTAGACCTTCTATCAGAAGAAGATCCTGCCCAATCAGCATCTGAATAATAAACAACTCTTGTATGGTTATTAGAACCATATAACAACCCTTTTCCAGGAGAATCTTTAATGTACTTCAGTATACGAATGACTGCATTCCAATGATTTTCGCACGGAGAATTAAGAAATTGGCTTACCACAGTGACTGCAAAGGAAATGTCAGGATGAGTAACTGTAAGATAATTCAATTTTCCAACTAACCTTCTATACTGTTCGGGATTAGACATAGGCTTCCCCTGATACGGTAGAAGTTTAGTATTGAGATCCATGAGTGTGTGAAGAAATTTTGAATTCATCAACCTAGTTTCTTCTAAAATATCCAGTGCATACTTCCTTTGTGAAATAACAATATCATCTTTATTAAATTGTGCCACCTCAATACCCAAGGAATATATGAGTTTTCCAAGATCTTTGGTTTGAAAATGATCACAAAGATGTTTCATCTGAGAGATGCCATGGTGGAGAGAGAAAAACCCTAAAAATTGAAAGTGCGCCAATGGAAACACGAAGCCCAGATCTGGAAAGCTAAGGATGAGGCGAGTGTAGCGGTGGTGATCGGCGCACGTGCCGCCATGCACGGCGGAATCTGATGGCGGCTGAAACAGTTAGACGACGTGTGGGACCTTCGATGACCATGAAACCAACGGCGTTCGGGTTGCCTAGCTGAGACGATCACAACCATGTGGTCGTCGGTCGAAACTGAATCTCCAGTGACGGTGACGACGGTAGTGGATCCAGTGACAAAGGCAAAAAAAAAAAAAATCCTTAGGTTCTAGATACGATACTAAATATGGTGAAACTAAGTTTGGTATTAGTCTCCCTTGTGTAGAAAATACACATAGGGGCTATATTTATAATAAAGAAAATATGGGCTAAGCCCAAAATATATATGAAGAATAATAACAATAGAAACAAAAAAAATAAGATATTAATGATATCTTAACAGATCCAAATCAAAAGTTATTGGCAAATCCTTGTATATTAAATGCTACATCTGCATCTTATGAATAGACACTCTACTACAGGGTATTGTGTTGTCATTGGAGGAAACATTTTTTTTCGGAAAAGCAAGAAACAAATTGCGGTTACCCGATCTAGTGTCGAAGCTGAATGTTGGGCAATGGCATCTCACACTTGTGAACTTGTATGGGTGAAGCAATTTCTTCAAGAATTGAAATTGAGATCCAACAATTGAAGATGTCTTGTCATAACCAACCTGCTCTCCACATGCTTTGAATCTAGTACTTTGTGAGAGGACTAAACACAAATAATTTGACTGTCATTTCATTTAAAAAAAGTTATTGGCAGGTAAATTTGTACTGAGTTTTTCAAATCCAATGATCAACTTGTAGATGTGTCAACAAAATCCTTAAGGAACCTCATTAAATCCATTGTATTGGAAAGCTACTATACGGTGTACGTACGTATGAGCTGTTTACTTATTTGCATCAATTACCTAGGCTTTTCCTCGTACCTTTGTTCGTATGAACTGTTTACTTATTTGCATCAATTACCTAGGCTTTTTCTTGTACCTTTTGGTGTTTCTAATGTAGTTTTCTTCTACAAATAACAAAGATCAACGAAGAGATAATCAATCTCTTAACTCTTTTTATCATATTTTTAGTCTTAAAAGATGACTATTTTTCCTATCTTACCTTGACCACCAAAATGGGCCTAAAGTATTCGATAAAAGTCTTCCCTTTTCTATTTTCTAATCTAACTTCTTTCAGCTTCGTCTCTTTTTCTGTAAGATTCTTGTTTAATAGTTTTATCATGAGGATATCTTAACCTTGTTTCTATGTTTTTCTTTGTTATAATTTTGTATCATTAAAGATTGTAACATTAAATAGGGAAAGTTAGAAATATTGTAGGGCAATTATTGACTGTATCCTTATGTAATACATTACATCTTTTTATTTTTTCTTGAGGAGGATATCTTATCCCCATTTTTATCCTCCTTTATTAAATTTATTTTTCTAAGAACATGAATAATGTTTTTAATCTTATTTCTACTCTCTCATTTTTCCGGCAGCCTGTTCAAGAACCAAAAAAGATGACAGAAATAATTGTAGATGCACTGGAGACCACTGGACAGAGAGGCATAATCAATAAAGGATGGGGAGGTCTTGGGAATTGTAAGAATATTTCTAATTTTTGTTTTCTTGTTGGAATAGTATTTCTTTTACGTGTTTTTCAACAACATATTTTTCTTCCCAGTGACAGAACCAAAGGACTCAATATACTTATTGGATAATTGCCCTCATGATTGGCTTTTCTTGCATTGCAAGGCAGTGGTAAGACTACTATACTATCTAGTTCTTGTTAGAGGGTGTTTGGTACCAGGGAAGTTTTTTCATACCCGAAACTTATGATTCCTGGTGAATCATGAACTGTGTGAATTGTGATTCATAGGAATGACTAAATTTTGTTTGGTTTCTTAGAATATTTTTGTGAATATTTGTATGACCTTTTTAAAGACCAAAGAGTAATATGCTATTTTTACTAAAATCCTTGATTTTTTGTACATTAAACTAATTGGAGTTATCTGTTTTTTTTTTTTTTTTTTTTTTTTTTTTTAATTTTTTTTTTTTATTTTTTTATTTTTTTTTTCTCTCTCATTTTTGGTTTTTAACTTAGGAATATTAGATTCCCACCCCAAATGAGGATGCGTTTTGCAGGAAAACTTGCTAAACCATCCTTAAGAATGTTATTTTTTAAAAGGTAAATTAAACACACGAAACATACTTTTCCAACTTTAAATTCTCAAGTAGCTAAATATTTCCTTTCGGTCAGATTTTTCCTTAGTCCATCCATTATAGTAGTACAAGTCACATTGAATTATTAGAATAAAAGATCATATGTCTACTGAACTTTCAAACTCTTTAAACCGGTCGAAGTCATAATTTGTTGGATAATCATGGCCTTCCAGCCCATGTTTGCTGTTTCACAAATCTGGAAAGTCTGTTGGGTACAAAGCTTACATAATTATGCTTCAGTGTTTCTAGGGAACATCATTTGTATATTGAATGAATCTTTAAGTTCCATTCATATGCATCTTTTTCAGCATACTTAATCTAGTATTTTTGTTTACTAAAATTTTTTACATAGTAGCATGTGTCTTATAGTACTACAATTTCTTTCACGACATGAAGATGAAAACAACGGTGTGTAACTAACTTGAGGGAACGTTTTCATTCTTATAGTACTAACTTCTTGAATCATGAAGACCAGCACCTAACCAGAAATGTTTTCGATTCATGTTACCCCTATCATTCAAAGAATCAAGATCATCAAAACCTTCTCCATCTGAGAAGTTAACAAAATATATATGCACTTGCTCTACATTCACATCAATAAATTACCTTAAAAAGATTTTGCTCTTTCATTACCAAGTTCTATTTCTTGATGTGGAGAAACTTAGTTACAATCTTGACTTAGCCATTGATTACTATAATACCTATAGTTTCTTGTTGATGGGTTTGATTTGGTGCCCCATCTTATTTTTGATAATATATTACAAATGTTGCAGATGATTGATACCGACTGAGATGCCAACCAAGTTATGATTGCAGTTAGTACAGTCATACACTAGCATTCTTGCTTTTTATAAAAGATAGGACCTGCTGACTGATTCTTAACTAGAGTAATTCACTGAATTCAGACACTTGGGAAAAATGTAACTGATTTTAGGGCTGCATGCATGTAGAAGAGTCAGGTTACATCAGTATATTTATGAATGAAATCGTGTGCAAATTATCTTTTCGCAAATTTTTATTCTTGTAGTTTTACTCAATTTTTGCAGGTTCATCACGGGGGTGCTGGAACAACAGCTGCAGGGCTCAAAGCTGCTGTAAGAAATTCGTTGCTTTATAGATCCTTTGTAATATTATCATGTCTTCTGATAATATGTTTAATATGGGTATTTTTGTGATAGTGCCCAACAACGATAGTTCCCTTTTTCGGTGATCAACCATTTTGGGGTGATAGAGTACATGCCAGAGGAGTTGGTCCTCCACCTATCCCAGTTGATGAGTTTTCGCTTCCCAAGTTGATTGGTGCAATAGAATTTATGCTAGATCCTAAGGTAAATTTAAGTTTCATGAAATAACAAAACTATAAGCAAAAATGTTTACTTATAACTTTTATAAAAGTAAATATTGGAACTAAACTCATCAAGCAATATGAAAATATAGTTTACGTATTATAATATATGAATTGCTCTCATAATACTTACCTTGAGAAATACTAAAAATTAATATCTTACTTGAGTAACTTTTGGACCTCTAAAACGAGTTTAAAATGGTAATTGTAATGTTTAACCGCGTGCATGTTGTGAATAAAAAATAATATACAACTAGAAATTTTTGGAGTTTAGTGTAGATAATCTTCTGTTTTTATTTCCTATTATGTTTGTGTATATATATTGTGGGAAGGATTGCTGTATTTAGGAAAGCTTTTTGTATTATAGAATATTGAATTGATATGCCCTAGATTTAGGATAATTTTTTCCTCTTTTTCTTGTTCTTTGTACCTCAATACATGTCCCATTTGGTGCTTTTTATCAAGCCAATAATATCCAGATATTCAGCTATGCTCTCTGTTTTCAAGTTGGTATTTACTCATGCCATAAATGTGTTTCTTAGTCCCACCACACGTCAAAAGGAGTATTTAGCCTATAGTGTTTCCCCATTGCTTTTGCACGTGTTTTTCCTTTCTTCTATGTTTTTAGTTTGTCTTCCACTGGAGCCACTAGGTCCTTGTCCTCTTTTACTTATTCCTAGAAAGTGCATTTTAGGTCTAATTCAACTTCAAAATTGAGTTTTAAGGTGAGCTTTGCACTCACCTATATGTTGTAATTTAATCATATTTCAAGTCACTATGGGATCTCCAACACTTAATAACTCCATTTGAATTATGTGCCAAATGATATGCACCATACGGAAAGTATAGGTAATTAGGTTCTCCTCTGGCCTCTTGTACTAGGTTTGGCTCCATTGACTCTACATATGATTTTTCCATTGTTGTTTGTAAAGTTATTTATTTTATTTTATTTTTGATCCCTAGTTCAATCTATAATTTCTTTAGTTATCACCCGCTGCCTCTCCTATCCAATGTTTTGTCACTATACCTATATCTCTCCATTGGAAGCACTTATTGGTGACTATTAAAATCTTGGGAGGATGGAAACATTGAGTTGAAACTATATGTTTCTAAGGCAACACATGCGCTTTATTCATATTGAGAATAAAGAAGTAATAATAAATATAGGAGATTGGATATCCTCTAACAAATGACTAGATAAAATAGTTACTAATAATATATATAATCTCGATTTTGTGATTATATGGGATCAACTCCTTATTTGTATAACTTCAACAATATTTCTGATTATATAGGATTAGCTTCTTATTTCTATAATTATAACACTTCTCCTCAAGATGGAGTATATAGGTTATATAGGTTGTATGTGCTCAACTTTCTACAAATATAATCAATCATTAGACCTGTTAGTGACTTGGTGAATATATCAACCAATTGTTTATTACAGTTGACAAATCTAGTGGTGATGTCTCCAAACTCCAATTTTTCTCTTATAAAATGACAATCCACGTCAATATCTTGAGTCCTCTCACTAAAGATAGGATTAGAGGCAATATGCTTGGGTGTCTCGCACAATGTGCTTTTGGGAGTCATTAGAATGAACAGTTGTATGATATGGAACAAAAGCAAAGAAATTGACGTCAACATACACAAAATACCTATGAAGATAAGGAAAGAGAAACATCGATACCCATTTTTTATTTTAGCAATGATTTCTCACGAAGACACATTTGAATGGCTAAGGAGAAAGTTTTTTCTCAACCAGCTGAGATTATGTATAAAACATGTGGTACCAAAAACATAAAGGAAGACATGTATAGAGGGGGAATAAAGAAAAAAATGGTAAGGAAGATAATTGTGGTGAAGTGTCTGAGTAGTTTCAATAAGATGTTTGTTTTTGTGTGACTACTTTATTTTGTTGAAGGGTAATCATGACACAAAGTTTGACGAAGGAGCCCATTGGATGTCATGAATTGCTGCAATTGGTTACACAAATATTCACTAGCATTGTCATCATAAAAATACATATGGGAATACTAAATTGTGTTTTTATTTCATTTAAAACTATTTGAAATATAGAAATCACTTATGATTGATTCTTCATTAACCCAGTCTAAGTATATTTAGAATAATCATCAATGAAAGTAGTAAGATATTTAAAACCAAAAGGTTAATAGTATGAGAAAGATCCTAAATATCAAAGTGAGCTAAAGAAAAAGGAGACAAATAGTTTGTTAAGATTACTAGGATAGACCGACAAACATGTTTTCTTGATTGGTATGACTCACAGTTCAAAGTAGACAAATGTTTTAACTTTACAAATCTTTAGCAATTTTGTTAAGCTGGAATGTCCTAATTGTGCATGAATTATCATTTGAGAGACCGTTGATGATCATATTGATGGTGATGGATAGAGACAGTAAAGGTCATATGACTCACTTGACGTCACCAATCGTCTGACCTGATATCCGATCCTGGAAGGCAATATTGTTTTAGTTCTTAGAATAAATAGTCTTAAAGGAGATTCATTTTCCTAGGAGTATGCTTTAGTCCTAGTTCCTAGGAGCATGCTTTAGTACTAGTTCCTAGGAGCATGCTTTAGTTCTAGTTCCTAGGAGTATCTTCTAGAATTCTCCTCTTTCCTCTCATCCATTGTATCTCATGTACTATAAATATTGAAACCTAAGAGGAGAGAACACACACTCTCAAATTCACTCTAAAATCTTCTTCTCTTTAATTTTAAGTTGGTATCAGAGCGGGTCGATCCCGCTCTGCCTGTCTCTGTCAAAGGAATTGTTATTGGTCTTCTGTCGTCCGCCGCCGGCCGCCGCCGTATTTTTGCCATCCAGCACCTGGGTTCGAGTTGCCTCGAGGAGCGCAATCTAACCTCGGTGGTCGCGCCTCCGTTCATTGCTTCACGCGCTGTTCAACGTCGTTGCTTCCGTAGGCGCGTGGGTCTCATGCACCACCGTCCCGTCGCCGGATCGTCTCCAGACCACCTTCGTCTGACTCGCCGGAGCACCGTGAGTCCATATTTGTCCTTTGTTTCTAGTTTCACAGCGTTTTGGTGAGTCTCCAAGGGTTCTCTCTCCTAAAAACCTAAGATTCTTTCTTGAACCCCTGTTTTTTTTTTCGGTTCTGCTGTTTTTTTTTTCAGATAGTCCACCAGCTACTGTCAACTTATCATGTCTTCAGGGAGTATTCCATCTTTTTCGGGAACTACTTCCATAACTTCGGAAAAATAAAATGGAAAAAATTACTTGTCTTGGTCTGCATCTGTGGAACTTTGGTTCCTTGGTCAAGGGTTTCATGATCATTTGGAAGAAGATGGAAGCTCAGTGCCAAAAGATCAAATTCAGTAATGGAAGAAAACTGATTTTCAGCTTTGTGCCCTACTTTGGCAATAAGTAGAGCCTAATATTTTGAGTACGCTTAGGGCCTTTAAAACATGTCATTCTTTTAGGAAGAAGGCCCAAAATATATTCGCAAATGATATCCAACGGCTCTACGATTCGGCTAATCGACTATCTTCTTTAAAGCAATTTGACAATGATATGGTAACTTTTATGGCTAAAGCTCAATCTGCTGTTGAGGAATTAAAGGTGTTCTTAGAAGTGGACTCGTTAGAAGAAATAAAAGGAAAGTTGGATAAGTTTTACATGGTTATGATTCTTCAAGCAATGAATCCGGAATTTAATCATATTAGGGATCAAATTCTAACTAGTCAAAAAGTCCCTTCTATGGAGAACTTGATAACACGCCTCCTTCGTGTTCCATCCCTTAAGCATAGAAATGTCCAAGAGAATGCTGAGTCTTCTGCTATGATTTCATTTCGTGGTAAAGGAAATCGTGGTGCTAGAGGAGGGCGTGGTGCTAGAGGGCGTCCCCAATGCACATATTGTAAAAGAATGGGATACACTCAAGAGAATTGCTACTCATTACATGGCTTTCCTGGAAAGACAGCCAATATTTCCAAAGCTGAAAGTTCTGAGACAAAATTCTCTGAAGAAGAATATGAGGAATATTTAAAGTTGAAATCCAGCAACCTAGCTCAATCATCTACAACTCCTAGTTTGTCAACTGCATGCATTTCACAATCTACGGAGAGTGAAAACCCATGGATTATTGACTCAGGTGCATCTGATCATATTTCTGGTAATATCTCCTTGTTCTCCTCTCTCCTTTCCTAAAACATCTCATTTCATAACCCTTGCTAATGGATCCAAAGTAGCTTCCCAAGGAATTGGTCAAGTTTCTCTTTCTCCTTCTTTGAACTTAAAATCTGTTCTTTTCGTTCCTAAGTGTCCCTTTAGTCTCATCTCTTTAAGTCAATTAACAAAATCATTAAATTGTTCAGTAACCTTTGATGCCAACTCTTTTGTCATACAGGAACGTGGTACGGGTCGGATGATTGGCGAAGGACATGAATCTAGGGGCCTTTATTACCTTGGTTCTAGCCCATCTATATCTTGTGTTGCTTCATCTCCTAAATTGCTACATGACCGCTTAGGACATCCTCATTTGACGAAACTAAAGAAGATGGTCCCTGAACTCAATAGTCTCCAAACTTTGGAATGTGAATCATGTCAATTAGGGAAACATGTGAGGTCTTCTTTTCCTAAACATTCTGAATCTAGATGTGATTCTGTTTTTTCTATTATCCATTCTGACATTTGGGGGCCAAGCCGTGTGTCATCTTCTGGATTCAGATATTTTGTTACTTTTATTGATGAGTTTTCTAGATGTACCTGGATTTATTTAATGAAGGATCGTTCTGAACTTTTGCAAATTTTTATATCCTTCTTAAATGAAATTCGAAATCAATTTGGAAAAATAATCAAAATTTTCATAAGCGATAATGCTAAAGAATATTTTTCCTCTGAATTATCCAAGCTCTTAAGCTCACATGGCATTTTGCATCAGTCTACTTGCCCTCTTACACCTCAACAAAATGGTATAGCAGAAAGGAAGAATAGACATCTAGTTGAAACTGCTCGTACCTTATTGCTTGGTGCAAATATGCCGATTCATTATTGGGGTGATGCTATCCTAACTGCATGTTATCTCATTAACAGGATGCCTTCTTCTTCTCTTAAAAATAAAGTTCCTTATTCCATTCT
>Ga0214543_1001222_pt1 | contig 48995 bp, 38 predicted proteins | sample CNSS2metaG_FD_160094 | JGI IMG/M metagenome (GOLD analysis project Ga0214543, IMG submission 160094) | Root nodule microbial communities from cowpea collected in UCLA plant growth center, Los Angeles, California, USA - CNSS2 | ecosystem: Host-associated > Plants > Roots > Nodule | place: USA...
TATATGTTAAATCTAGTTAAGGATTCAAATACAAAAAAGTTAGAAGATAAATTACTCGATTTTATTTATTTGTTAGTTTTGAGACTAGTTTAAAAATTTACAATGATTTGTGGATCAATTAATTGGTTTAGTATGAATTAAATATAACCTAATTACGAGTGTTTGATGTCAGGTTGAAACGAGTTTACATGTACTTTTACCGAACTCGAAATATAAATTATTTTTTAAATATGTGAAGTGAAACAGAACAATGAAATGACTGAATGAGTGAAAATAAAGCGGTTTGGTCTGACCACATTTTTGTTAATTGAATCTAACTAGGCGTCTAAAAATATAATATTAGAAAAACATTATTCATTAATTAAAAATTATACTTTTTACGCGATCAAACAATTAGAAATACTCTTTTCTTTATTTCTTTTACCCTTTGGTCTATGAGAAGAAAAAGATAGATGAGAATGGGCAAAAAGAAAAAATGGATGCATATAGGTTCGAAAGTGAAAGAATCCAAAGGCTATTATTAATCGATTTACGTACACTAACTTCTGGTTCCATGTTTGGTGACAGGACATGCTCCACCTGGCCAAATAACTACAGAGGCCATTGCTATCTTTCTGCCACAAAACAAATTCAATGCTTCTCTCTGTCACTGCACCATAGATACCCTTCGTGCACTATTCTTGTTTCTTCCACACATTGGGATGAACATAGAGATGAGTATGAATGTTTGGTGGAGGTGATAATAGAAATAGCTTCAAAACTAATGATATTCGCTTATTTATTTTGTTTTTCATGTATATCTCTTCTTCTTCTGTCCGTATCTTTCTTTAATCTCTTTTTTTCCGTTTATTTTAAACTAAACATATCTCATATTTTTAACTGTTGTGTCTTTCAAATTAAAGAAGAGATACAACATTAATGAATCATGAAGTTAATCCATATATAAATGATTGATACTACTCTTAATTCAAAATATTAAAACGATAAGTTTTTGGATCTTAATCTTATATGATGTTTAACTTTCTCATTTTTGTCTAATGTGGGACTTTGACTTATACTTAAATTTCCAATAATTTTTATCTTATATATTTTTATGCCAATAGCTGAAATGGATCACTAAAGGCTATTCCTTTAGTTCAAAAATGATAAAAGGGAAGCACAAGTTTATCTACTGCAGTGAATTTGAACGCAAAATGAAATCGAGGATGGAGTCGGAGAGGGAGTCTAGGGGAGGGAAGGAGGGGCCATGGATGACGGGTGAAGGAGAATGAAAAAAGGGAGAGGAGAAGGACATTATATTAACACATGCATGAAAATATTGAAATAGTAACGTAAACATATGTGTAACGTATATGTAATAATGTCGTCTGTCATATCACATATATGTAACATATATGGAAAAATATTGATTGCCATATCATTAAATTTTTAATATCGTTTAAATTTTGCATAACAGGAACTAAAACACATTTAATCCAAAATTAATTAAAAAAAGTGACAAGAATTTGGAAGGAGGAGAAACAACTTTAAAAAACCTTTATAATAAATATAAAAAAATGAGAAAAAAACCAACAAAAAAAATTACAACTAGAGGAATACTTAAAAGAGTTTGTTAAAGAGACTAGAAAGCATAAGCATATTTTGTAAAAGTTGAAAATCTTTTGCTTTAAATGTTCTATAATAACTTGGTTTCTTCTAGAATGAAGTGAAAAGAGATATAAACTAACTTGATTACCGGGTGGTTAACTTAGTTTATGAACTTAACTACCTTGTTGAAGAAGTTGCAACTTTCCTCTTCATCATAGGTGCCATTGTGGACAATTTGAGAAAGTTTATCCCATTGGTTGGTTTGTGTTGCTCATTAAATCCATTTTGTTACATGTTTTATTACAGGACACGCTTAACTGACAAGGTCAAGAAGACTCTATTGGGTCTTTCGAGAGAGGATCACCACGGAGACACAACACTCATGAGACATGAGCCCAATTCATACACAAGGAATTGACACCACTCTTAATTCAAAACCTTAAGGCAATGGTTTTAGGGTCTTTATCCTTGTATGATGTTCAACTTTCTCATTTTTACTTAACGTGAGACTTAGACCCATATTTGGATTTCTAACAATTAGAATATTGAAAATTTTTAAATATCTTTTACTTTAAGTGGTGAAATGATACATTTACTTATGAAAAGGTGGTGTTGTTATTCCATTTTAACCTTTATTTGCTCCATCTTTTGCAAAAACTTGAAAAATAACAGGGAAGAAATTATTAAATTTTTTAAATCATATGAATATTGAGATTTATTAAAAAAATTGTTGTTAAAATATCATATTTTACATGTAAAATATGCCAGTTCAAACAATGACAATTGAAAACATCATAATTTACTTGCAGAATGTGACAATTCTCCAATTGTTGTATTATACTTAAAAAGCAATGGTTTTAAACAACAATCATATTAAAATCATCACATTTTACAATATTTTTTGTAGTGTCATAAGTTTCTACACATAGGTAAGACACTCTTTGGTATTCTTGGTTAACTCTTTTTTAATTCTTCCAATGTTCTTGGTTAACTCTTTTTTAATTCTTCCATGAGTATGAAAGACTACAATATGGTTTCAAAGAAAGAGTATAGAAAATAATACCAATACTCCACTTATAACATGATTTCATTTGTACAAAAGCATACATCATTAGTAATTGAATCCAAAATTACTTGATTAAATGACATAAGTATTATCATTTATGTCAACCAATGTTAATAATTGTCAAAAAGTTGAGATGAATTATTGGTGTTTTAGGGAAAATTCACTAGGAAGGTTCAATATTATTGAGCCATGAGTAACCCATATAAAATAATATGACACCACTTCAAATCTAAAACTTTAAGATAATGTGTTTGTGATCTTATTTCTCATATGTTCAACTTTCTCATTTCTACTCAATATAAAACTCAAACTCACATTTCGATTCCTAATAATCTATCCACTCAATCACACAAGTCACTTTCACATTAGTACACTCCTCAAGCAAAAACATTTTTAACCATGAGTACTTATTGGTGACCTTTACTTATCTTATTGTTTATCTTAGTGGGACATAGCTTGCCTAAAATACTTGCTAAGAAGATTTTCAATACAAAGTTTCAAACTTTAATATCACTGTTATGGGTCCCAATGTAAATAAGGATGATGAAAAACTTGTTAACAATGAAGAATAACAAAGATGAATAGTGTGACATCCCATTTAATAGAATAACTTTAATAAATAAAACATCACATATCATAATAAAATAGTACAAATAGCTGAAAATATATCAGAATTTAACCATTATAGTCATCCCAGAATATACTTAAAATAAAAGCACCATGGGCACATAACAAGGTCATAAACATGTCTTAAAACATAAAACAGATTGGCAAAAGATTGCTCAACAGAGCAAAGAATTGCATAAAACCAATTTTTCAAAGGTTGCTCAAAAGAATAACTTTAATAGAATAAGGATGATGAAAAACTTGTTAACAATGAAGAATAACAAAGATGAATAGTGTGACATCCCATTTAATAGAATAACTTTAATAAATAAAACATCATATATCATAATAAAATAGAACAAATAGTTGAAAGTATATCAAAATTTAACCATTACAGTCATCCCAGAATATACTTAAAATAAAAGTACCATGGGCACATAACAAGACCATAAACATGTCTTAAAACATAAAACAAATTAACAAAAGATTGCTCAATAGAGCAAGGAATTGCATAAGACCAGTTTTTCAAAGGTTGCTCAAAAGAGCAATAACCAACATGCCTAAACTACACAGCAGCATCTTCACCATCTTGATGTCACCAAGAGTCTCCTCATTTGCTCACACCAACATTTGGTTATCATTGCAAAAAGGAAAACACAACAAGGAAACAGACACAAAAAGAAAGAAAAGTAAGCTAGTGTATTTAAGCATTCATATGTAAATATTGTTACATATAAGTATGTGTTAGGAATTCAAGTGTGAGTCTAAGTCCCACATTGACCAAAATTGAGAAAGTAGAGCACCATATAAGGATCAAGACCCATAAATCCATTGCCTTAAGGTTTTGGGTTGAGAGTGGTGTCAGTGTCTTATGTGGTTAGGCTCAGATTAAGACCATCACCCATTAATACAACACCAACATTTTTTGATTCCAAATTCAAAGCAATGCCTATAGTACCTTCTTCAAATTCCACCAATTCACCCACCATTACTTCATCAAGACCATAAATACGTGCAATACCATCGCCTACTTGAAGTACGGTACCAGTATTTACAATTTTTACTTCTGTATTATATTGCTCAATGCGTTCACGGATAATTTTACTAATTTCATCTGCACGAATGGTTACCATGAAAATATCTTAAATTTATTTTTTATAAGAAAAAAATGATGTTGTTCTCCCCAGTGAAACCCCCTCTATAAAATCTAACAAGTGGTATCAGAGCCAACTTATGACTCTTGACTCGATATCCAAATTATGCTCAAGTTTTCACTCAATTAAACACCCAACTGACTCTTGACTCGATATCCAAATTATGCTCTCGATATAGAATTCTAAGGAAGTATGCACTTGTGTTGATTTCTAAACTTTGCAGAGTCTAGCTACAAGAGGTTATCACCCAATCAATCACCAATAATTTTCCTTGAAACTATTTTATCATCAACATTCCACATGTTATCTCAGAATAATTATCATCCCAAGCTAAAGACATCAAGTACAGGTAAAAAAAATGTCACATCATTCATGCATAGCTTCATACATCATATTTTTAACATTAACTCAGTCAATCATAAGTTAAAATAAAGAATTAAAATTATGTAGCAATTCTTGCTTAAGCTAGACCGATCTCGCTTAAGCTAGAAACTCTCACTTAAGCTAAAATTCAAACAGTGAGCAAAGTGAAATTCTGCTATTCTCGCTTAAGCTAGATTTTCTCGCTTAAGCTAGATTTTCTCGCTTAAGTTAGAAATTCTCGCTTAAGCTAGACTGATCTCACTTAAGATAGAATAACATGTTTTGACTTATTTCAGCATGCAAAAACCAAAAATCCAAAACAACAAAAAAACAAAACACAACCACAAACATCAAACTAACATTTTAAGCACGATTCAAGACCAAAAACATGCAAGACACTTAAAAAAAGTTTTAAAGCCCTAGCTTCCCTTACTTCAAAACTGAAAGCGAACCTGCGGGGAGAGAGCCCTAATGGAATGAGCACCACAACTCTAGAAACAAACTGAAAAACTGAAAAACATGAGCATAGGAACAAAAATGATGCTCTAATAAAGACACCAAGACTGAACCAATTACAATCGAACTGAAAAAAAGAAAAAAAAATTGAAAGATTGATCTAAAATCAAGAAATAAGTGGACTGACTTGAACCTTTTTACTAAAGTTGGACTCAAAATATTAAGATAAAAAGTGAGCTTTACAAACCCAAAAAAGCTTGACAAAAAGATTAAAGAATTAAAAATAAACAGAATATTTCAAGGAAGGTTTATAAGGAGAAAAATAAATAAAGAAACTTTCAAATTTGTAAAACTCTTATATCATAGAATATTTCTTGATTCACTTGAAATATTCTACAATTCAAAAAGTTATCTAAAGAACAACGTCGATAATTTTTGGAAGAGATAAATGAAGAGTTTAAATCTAACCCATGTCACTTTCATAAAATGTTTGGTTGTAACTTCGCATGTGTCTTAAACAAACTTGGAGTCAAGTATTTTGTAATTACCATGTGCTATAGGAATTAACTAAATAGTTAATTATAAAAGATTTAGCTCTAGATTAGTGTTTTATTTAAGTTTTCTAAGATTAAAAGATGTCTATAATAGGAAATATTCCCTTCTTGGAAAATCACTTTTAAAGATTGAATAAAATTTTCCTTTCATTGAGTTGAACTTGTAAGAGTATTAAGAGTTTTCTACTCTTATTTTAATTTATCTTAATAAGTTTTCTCAAATAAAGAATCTTCCCACACTTATTTTTGGCATTTATCGCATAAGTGACATTTTTTTTGTTTTGTTTTTAAGACTGAATCCATTTTCTTTTTCAATTGGATTTTCCACAAGTGTCACAAGCTTAACCATGCTACCAATGAAACTCCCTGTTTTTATGGTTGTTTGAGTTCTCTGTAAATTGATCGTACCGTACCAACTTTGGAATCTTCAGATCAATTGATACTAGAGTTCTGTGTTGAATCATGAAATTATTTTGGTATGTTTTAAAACTTTAAAATATAATAAATTAAAATTATTTATTTTTAAAATTTAAATCATGTTAATAAAATTAGTTTAAATTTAAGTCAAACTAATAAAATTAATTTTAATTTTACACGTAATACTTTGATATATAAATTATAATACAGAAATACCACAAAATATAATCATATGCTTTCCATCTGCATAAAAGTGATGTTCTTATACCTACATTCAGAGGCGGACATGAAGTTGAGCCAAGATTTCATACATGAAGACGTTTTCAGTGAATTTTATAGTAAGTATATATTTAAAAATAATTATTTCATAATAAAAATTAACTTTTAAGAAAATTATTCTACATAGAAGTTAAAAAATCTATATCCTACTTATATAGCGTACCCAAATTTCAATCATCACATCAATCAAAATAATTTTTAGTTTCCATCTTTATCTTCTTTCCTTTTTCTTTCTTTTATTCTTTCTTTCTCTTCTTATTAAAACAACTTCAAGATCAGTTTCATTTTCCGTTGTTTTTTCTTTTTTATCTTGCTTAGCTTTCTTTATCGGGAAAGCATAGAGATTTGGTCTGCTGAAATTTGTGCCTGTAAAAATTTACAGAGGGGAATGAAAGATGTTGGTCGTTTTTTTGGGTCAATTGGGTATTGCGTAGAGTGGAAGAGGATATGGTTGGAGAAGTAGAAGAAGAGAAGAGCAAATAAAACCCTTCATTCTGTTTGTTTTCTTCAGCTAATCCACTCATCCACTTCCTCCTTATCTTCACTATAATCTCATCCTCTGTTTTCCCTTTCTCATCATCACTCACCCTTACTATTATTGTATATCTTTTCGTTCTTTCGCTTGAGGGTTGAAATTTCAAAGCAGGACTGAGTTCTCAGTAGAGTAGTTGCCATGGCCACCCAATCGCCGCCGCCTTCCACTTCCACCGCCACGGACGAAAACCCAGGTTTTCATTTCCTTCTCTTTTGCCGTCGATTCCACCTTTTGCTTTGAATTGCAACTTTTTGCTTTCTTTTCTTCCTGTCTTTAGTCACACGTGTACTATTACTATTCATTACAAATAAAAAATTGCTAAACTCTTCTTCTTCTTCTTCCGCTTTCTGGTACTAAACACCCCACACCATGTTTTAAATCATTGGAGTAACGGAATTACTATAGCTTTCTGAACGTCAGACATAATGCATAAGTAAAATGAATTCACAAAATTTGTGGTTCCAATCAGACTATAGATTTGCTCCAGAGAATATGGACTTCTAAAATACTATTATGCTATTTATGTTACTTGATTATTATTATTTTCTTAATTTCACCAAATGACCAATTTGTGCTTCCAACTAGTGTAAATAATTTTCTGCTTACTTTTTTATTCTCTCTTTAGATTAATGATTAACCGCCTACAGTAATCTTCATCAGATGCTACAAGAAAGATTCGTTAGTTTCTTCGATGACTCCTCCCACTTTAAGTCCTATATTCAATTGGAATTGGACATTTGCTCTAACTTAGATAGTCGGTCTCGAGCTTCTTTTTCTTTATTTTTTTTATTTATGTATATATGCACTACTACTATTGCTAATACTAAGGAATGAGCGGTGAGGGGCAGAGCATTTGATGGGTCATATTCATCCTTAGGCAGGACCGAAGAATGTACAAGGCTGCTAAAGGTAGGGAAATAAAATAAGATGCTTTGACCGAATGAGATGTATCGTTGAGATCCCACATTGATTATACATATGACTAAAGTAGAGCTTATAAAAAGGTTTAGGTATTCCTCACCTTGTTAGTTAGTTTTTGAGGTTGAATAAGGGCATACCCTAAATTTAGAAAGGATGAGAAAGATAAAGTTCTCTAATCACATGGCAAGATACCAGGGATCGATGGTAGGGCTACTTTCAAAATCATGTAATGAAGGACACTTGATTTTATTGCCCTTTGATAGGCTACATACCATAGATGGAGCTCCAAAATTATACCTTCGATTATAGACTTTGCTTTAGGATTTTGAGGTAAAAGAAGCATTGAATAGGATGGATACCGGAAAAGTAGTTCAACCTATAGTACACCTAAAACTTGAGTTGTGAAAGAATCAGGGAGAAAAAAGCATAGGATGGCTCATAAAGTTGTTTAACATGATTATAATCATACCGGATGAATGAAGAAAGACTTTGATCCCTATCTATAAGGACAAAGGTAATATAAAAATTGTCCAAATTAAGGGTGGTTAACCTTATTAACCATTCCGTGAAGCTAGCTTCTGAATAGGATCATTGTATCTGATAATATGTGATAGGACTCCAAATAGGGGTCATATGGTGAGAAGTGAGCATGGGCCTGTTACTCATCAAGGAACGATTATAGACAGGATAGTTAAGCCCAGAATATGGAATGTTTATACCAAAAGAAATAAAGTCGGGTCAAGTGGGGAAGGAGTGAGAAGTTAGTTAGGAAATGGGGATGACGTATAAGAAATCTCTATTATGTGGGATACTGGTATTTGAGAGAGAAGGAGAGTTTGTTGGAGTGGGAGGGGAATTGTGGTCCTTTTTGGACGAGAGTTACTCTGTTGAGGAGTCTATGACTCTATGGTTCACTGTTGCTATAGAGCTATCAACTCATCACTATTTTACTGCATAATCTGTTAAATAATACACACCTAGCTATTCAGTTCGCTTCTAGTTTCTATCAATATGCATAAACTTTCACATGGTAAGACACCCTTTAGGTGCACTACTGGTAATTTGTAACTTAAGCTAGAAGACATATAACAATAAATTATATTTTTTGACAGATTCTATCATGAGCCAAAATACCAATGGCTTATATTGTTAAGTGAAGACACACAAATGGTTTTTATACTGCATCTCTATCAGATTCCTTGTTTTTCTTATATCAAAGGTTTAGTGGCCTTCATCATTTTATTGTACTATTTGGTACTGAATTTGAATGTTTTCGTACTTAATTGGATTTGATAATGGATTGTTTTAGCTTAAGTATTGTTTTGAGTATGATAAAATTGATTTGCCGAGCCTTCTTTTTGAGGTTTAGGTTCTGAGATTGCGCAACCAGCAAATATGGATCAGCAAAACACCAGAGAAGCAGAGCCCGCTAAACCTAGTTCAACTCCATCAGTATTTGTAAACTCCCAACCGATGAGGGAAGAACAAGTTCAGAATGCTGTGAAATTTCTGTCTCACCCAAAAGTTAGAGGTTCACCTGTCATGTATAGGCGATCATTTTTAGAGAAGAAGGGCCTTACAAAGGAGGAGATTGATGAAGCATTTCGGCGAGTGCCAGTATGCCTGTTTTCTTAAAATTATTTTACCAGTCACCCAAAATTTTCTAGGTTGTTCTATCACAGGCAACCAATTGATTATCAGTGTATCAATTTCCTACATGTTCATTTGTTTTAATCCTTACCTTTGGTTCCAATCACAGGATTCAGCTCCAACTGTGCAGACAGGCGGTGTAAATCAAGGTGAAGTGTCTAATATTGAAGTTTTCCTGCGTAACTTTGGATCGAGTCAAATTGCATGTGAAATCTCTGTTTTTCTTTGAATAAATGAAGTTGTTTCTATGCATGGTTTCCATTATTTTGTTCAATGGGAACAAGAGAAAAAACATGACATGAAATCTCTGTTTACTTGATTTTCAATAAAGCTGGATAGGTATTGTTGGGTTTCACTTTGAACATGATTTATCGTAATACTAACAGATGGGCAACTGAAATCATCATCAAACAATCAGCAACAAACTCAGCTAAAAACATTGCAGCCGGTTTCACCTGCTTCTACTGGTGTTAATACTTCATCTGGAACATTACCACGGTCAAGATTTCACTGGTCCCATGCCCTTATTGCAGTTGGATTACTGGCTGCTTCAGGTGCTGGAACAGCTATAATAATTAAGGTATAACTCTTACCACGTACTGTCATGCATAATGTCAGATATTTTAAGGGGTGAGTACTTTTAATGGCATTTTACATCCTTTCTTGTGCTTGATATATTGCTTTGTCTACAAGTTTTATCATATTGCTGTTTGATCTGCATATAACCTTCAAAGTTCACTTCATGTTTTAGAAATCTCTTCTCCCTCGGTTAAAATCTTGGATACGTAAGGTTGTCCTTGACAATGATGATGAAGAATTGAAGAAAAGTGATGACAAACCAACATTGATGGAAGAAGCTGCACAAGCTGCAAAATCAGCTGCAGCTGCAGCTGCCGAAGTGGCAAAAGTGAGCCAAGAAATTCTGGCTTCAAAAGGTGAAGGTGGGTTTATAGAACTTTAATTTGCATGCTATAAAATGTCTTTGATTTGTTTTAGTACTCCTACTCTCCTTGGGCTTCTTCTATTTATGAGAAATGACTGTAGTTATTATTGCATCTGGTGTTATAATTTGCAGAGAGGAGATACTTTGTGGATGTTGTGAGCCTTTTAGACAAGCAAGTACAAGAAATGAAGTCAATGACAAATGCCATAAGAAGATTGGAAGGTAATTGACCATTACCATTTAATCTATTAGACTGACATAATAGTTTTTCAATGCTTTGAATATTTTATACAGGGTTTGATTTATAATTTTCCAAACTTGTATATTTATAACCCCTTAAGAGCCAAAAAAGGGGCTCATGGTGACCAAGAGTTTTGACAAATATTATGCACATTTTAACTATTCTAATTGGGTTCTAGCTTTATGATTCCCTTGTATTCGGCTTTCATCCAATTGTAATTATTGATGGCTTATCATGCCCAAAATTTTAGCAGATTTATGCTGGAGGTTTTAAACAATATTTCAGATTTTTTTTCCTTTAAAATTCTTATTTATCTGTTTGTCAATTTGTGAACAATATAACTTATAACGGAGTTCCGTCTCAGGGCAAGAAGATCTTCAAATCAGTCAAACAAGTTCAAAGGTCAGATATAAATAGACTTACATGGGACTGTCTCAGCATCTTTAATGAACTTTGTCACAGCTGATCCTCTTTTAAGTTGTTTTAAATAAAATTTTACTTTTGATGACTGCAACTTTTTTAAATATATGCAGCAACTGATTGTGAATGGCAAAGCGGATTATGACATGCGTTCAGGTTTTCATATTAATAATTAAGTCTCAGTTAAATTATTCTTATCTTCTGGACTATTTACCTATCATCAGAATATCATGTGCAGTGAGATCTTCATCTCCACCTGCATCTGTTCAACCATCAAGTGGTCTTCATCCAAAGTCATATATGGAGGTATTAATTATCTTGTTTTTTTCCATCCACTGCTTTATTTATGGGTCATATCAGAATGTTAATCGTTTTCCATTTTTGGTTGTCTTGTAGATTACTTGAATACTAATCAAAATATAAAGTTTAGGCATTAAATACTTTGGGACATGACTATAGCTTTCCTATTGTGGCCACTGACAGTGCTCAAGCGGCACTGTTTATTTAGTGAACACATCTGATTTTTTTTTTCTTTTGTTGGATATCTTATTTTCTCTTAGCTGTATCATCTCTTCCCTGTCTCTAAATTTCTTTAAACAACTATCCAATTTATTTTGAATTTTTGCTAAAGTAGATAATTGAAGGAACAAAAGCCCATAAGAATATTTAGATGCTTTTTGTAGGAACTTCTACCCATCATATTCATAAATGTGAAAACAGAAACGATAAGTTATAGTGTAATTGTACTTATAGAGTTATTGACATGTCCTACGGTCCAAATTATTGAAGTTAACTTTTGCAAATGCTCATTAAGAAGCAAATTGGTACCAATGCTAGGAGGAAGAAATATACGATGCCATCAAATTGGCTGAATTTAGCTGGCTGGGTTTCTTGTGTTCAAAGGAGGAATGAGGTTGGAATTAGAGGGATTGTCACTGCTCTCACAGTAGAGAAGAGGACAAGTTTGTAAATAGTCAGGATAGTTGGCATGATGAGATTGGGGAGGGAATGGTTTGTGGGTGTAAAAGAAACTGAACAAGAAAGAATCTTGTAACAAACTGAATTGTATACATTTCATTAACATGTAAAAGAGGAAGGATACAAGTGAATTTATAGCTAACCTCCAACAGGGGAGATACCTGTTAACAGTAATTAAGAACTTTATTTAATTGATACAGGAGATAGTTGTTTGCAGTGGCTAAAAACTCTGACTATGTACATACAATATTTACATACAAAATATAACTAAATATAAACTCTAATACCCCCCTCAAACTCAAGGAGAGAATTTTTCAGGAGAAAAACTCTTCACATTGAGTTCGCCTCTGTGAAAAGAAAAACGAGCTGGAGAAAAGGGCTCGGTCAGCACATCTGCCCACTGATCCAAGGCTTGTAATGTGATAGATGAAACGCAATTTGGTCACAATCTTTTCCCACACAAAGAAAACGTCAATCTCCATGTGTTTTGGTGTGGCCATGATGCGCCAGATTATGAGCAATTGACACAACATTCTTGTGGTCACCAAGAATAATCCGAGTAGTGAGTGAAACAAGCAACTCAATGAGCAAACCAAAAATCGATGTTAGTTCGATAGAAGTTTGAGCCAAACTTCTATACTCAGACTCATTATTGGAGCAAGTAGTAACTTTGTTTGCAGGACCACCAAGGTATTAAATTGGGGTCAAGATAGATGGTTGTTCCTGAAGTAATCATCAACATCATAAAAGGCTTTGAGTGACAGATTATGCAAGAGATGCAGGCTGAAGATGTAGTCCATGAAACAAAGTACCTTTAAGGCACCTTAGTAGCCGTTTAACCACAACCCACTGTGATTCTAGTTGTTTGCCCATACTTTGACAGAATTTGTTAACAGTGAAGCTAACTTCTGGTCTAGTGAGAGTAGCATATTGCAAAACACCTACCATTGAACTATATAGTGTATGATTTGAAAAGAGATTAACCCCAAATTTTAGATAGTTTGTAATTAACAGCTTTATTTAATTGATAAAAGAGATAGCTATAGGCCAACAGCTCTAACTGTGTACTGACAATATTTACAAACAAAATTAACTAAGAGGTAGGCATGAATTGTGAGGTTTTAGATAGGGAATTCTCTTTGCATCAGGGGCCCATTATTATCATTTTCTTTTCTGCATTTTTCCTGAGAATTATTTACTGATCTCTGAGTAATGGAGCTAGATCTCAATATATATATTCCTGTAGTTTCCAGTTCCCATCATTCTAAGGGTTTGTGTAGTGCATCCGTAATGCTGAAAACGTTGAATATAGACTATTATTAGCTATTTTCTGGTGAGAACCCCAACTTGTTGAAGGGGCTAATCCAGTCTGAGTGGTGCAGCCTTGCTTTTAAGAAAATACGTGCACTTTTTGCTGGCTCTAATAAATGCATCACCTTTTGAAAAGTCATCTACTCAAAATGATTTCTCTTGTTGTCTGTCATCTGGACAAGGACGTAAAGATTTGAAAAATCTCATGTAGAGCAGCTCTTGTAGTACACATGAAAGTGTTAATTGCCTCAGTTTTGAGAACTTCTTACTAGTAGTTAATGATTTGTTTGTAGTTTCTTCATATGTGATGGAATGGATACAGAGTGCTATCTATTTTTTTAAGATTTTGTTGAGTTTTACAATTTTTTCTTGCAGATAATGGCCATGGTCCAAAGAGGAGAGAAGCCTTCTAATACTAGAGTAAACCTTCATGCTTTTTAATCTAGATAAAATTAGTTGCTTAATAAATTATACACCTCGGGCACCATCAATATAAAATTATAAAATTGGTTGACTTTAAAGTTTGATTTGTGAGGAGAGGTGTTAATGTGGAGAAGACTATGGTGTGGAAATAAGATTACACGACAAGTTATGTTTATATTTTGAGTTTATTTCTCTCGAGACTATTAATGTCTATCATTAGAGAGATAGACACTGGATTTGAACATGCAACAATAGCGCCAAAAGATTTAAACATGACCCTGTCATACTAATTAGAATTTGACATGAGAGGATTCATTTCTACTCCCCTATATACTGAATTTTCAAATTTTATGTGGCCACTGTTAGTTTTATATAACATTGGGTTTTAGTGCAGGATATCAGTCATTTACCCCCCAACCCTAGTCAACAACCATCCACTCTTAGTGCCTAGATCCAAGCTTTATTACAAAATGTTTTGCGTTTCCTAAATATTTGAGGTTTATGAAATTTTTTATCTAACTGACCGACCCAAGTCTCAATATTTTTGAACTTTATTTTGGTAATCTCTGAGGATTTTCAATGAACCAATCTACAGCGTGGTAGTTTCCCGATTTTGGTAATCTAATTACGGGCCATATCTGTTAAAATATGTTCTGCAATTGGATCATCAAGGAAAAACTATTGATCTAGTTATAAATTAATTTCTAGATTTTGTTGTCAAGATCATAATATTTCAAACTTAAAGAAACTGAATTCTCTGGTAATTTTGTAATTATCTACTGTTTGAAAACATCAAATTACTGGGGGCAGTTCTAAATAGGTTTTTATATCTTTTAGAAATGAACTAAATTGTGTCGTAGTGCATGCCTTTTATACTTGGCCTCTACTTCTGGCTGAAGTTTTATTCAGGCGAAGATAGGAAAACGGATGGGAAAGAACTGGAAAATGAATAATTTATTCGTTATATTTATGAAGACATGCCAAAGGCAGGTTTTTATGTTTCTAATCTGAAAGATATAATATTTGTTCCTTCTATTTAACCCATGCAACGAACATTGAGTAATGCAATAAAGTCACAAAAACATGCTTATGAAACGGTATATTCCTTTCTCAGTTGTATTATTTCAAATGAATCTGATTTTATGCTTCAACTTTTCTTGGTATATATAGCCTTGGGAGGTTGGTCAGGTGCAAAACACGTCTACTCAGATTCTTCAATCTCAAGTAAATGGTGAAGACCTGAATACCAAGACCCAGGATACGTCTCTAGTAAATGGGGATGACCCATTGCCCTGGTGGCAGAAGAAAAATGTGAGAATCACAGAGATTGACAATGAAAATGGGTCTAATGGAGTACCTTATGCTGCTGCAACCAGTCAGCAACCAGTTCAACGTGTATGGGTTCCTCCTCAACCTCCACCCATAGCTATGCCTGGAGCTGCAGAAGCAATCAGACGCCCAAAGCAGGTGGCCCAAAAGGAACAGAAGTCAGATAATCAGTCAGTGGCTCAATCTTCTGACACCTCAGATGACGTTCAAGGGGTCTCAAAACCATTGGAATCTGAAGGTGCAGTAGAGAGCAGCAATGTCAGCTCAGTTCCGAGCTCCAATGAGATACAAGAGGAGCATGAAGTCAAATATGATGAGAAATGAAGGTGAATCATAATGTATCACGAAAAACAGAAAGTTGGAACTAGCACTTGAAGTAGCCCGTGTTCTGAATAAACATGTCAAAATCTTTGTCAATCATATATGTTTGTACTTTGAACTGGACATCAGCAAAAGATGCAAATGCACGTGTCTTTCTATGCAAGAAAAATGTTTCTACGATTATGGATGCAGCCAGTCTCACAATCCTAAATACTTGTGGGGAATATGATGATATCATGTATTGTAATATTTAGAATTTAAAATATCTTAAAAACAAGTATTCTACTTGAACAGATCTTTAACAAACTAGCGGCAATTAATCTGAGGAGGAGCAAAGAAAATGTATCTTCACAGCTCAGGATCTCAAACAGTATGTTACCTCATAAGAATTTTGTTTCCATGAACTGCATCTTGAGTGGCAATTGGTGACTTGTGACATCGAAATTTGTGACGAGCAAAGATCGAGATTTGTGACTTGTCACATGTTGATATGCACTTTTAATGGAAAAAGATATATGTTGTTGTTTAGTGCACTTTTACTTGAAATAAATCTTAGTTTTTGGTGCGACAACTGATTTGGCAGTCATCTCCACATAACTGTGAAAGGAGATTTGTTAGGTTTTTCTATCTTCCTTCATTCTCTAGTCAAAAGTACTTAGTATGATCCCTAGTTCTTATAATTAGAACATCATGAATTGGATGTCTTTGCTCATGATGAAAGATGCATTTTATAGGTTTTGGTTGATTGTTTTTTGTTATCTGCATATAAATGGTATTCTCTATCTCTTAAAATGACATTAATTTTCCAATTGATTTCAAGTACCACAAGCAATTATTTCTATTATGTTTGCTTAAGATTATGGTAGTTTTATTGAACTTCTCTATTAATTATTACCAAACCTTGCAAGTGACTTGACATGTCGATTATATTTCCTTTTAATAAGTGGTTTAACTCTCTACTATATACTTTCTTATGTAAACCATCCAGTCACAAGACAATTAATGGGCTAAGAGTAGAATAATGAGATTTTCTTTCTTCTTCATAATCTTCTACAAATTGTCTAGATGTAGAATATCTTTGTATTTTTGTGAGAATTTGTACGAGTATAAATGGGTTTTCTTTGAACTTAAATTAGACCTTGATTAAGACTCGGATAAAAAATCATTCAAAGAACACTAGAAAAACTCAATTTTTAAGCCATACATTAAAGGATGTCTTTTAACTAGAAATCTTATGTCTTGGTGATAAGATTATTCTTCTTTGTTTTCTTGCTCTTAGTGTTACTCGTATATTCTTGAAAGTTATAGACAAATTTATTCTAATACTTATTGTTCTATTATTCAATTATTATTTAGTTATTTTGATATATCCCATTAAACGAACATATAAGAAAATTTCTTACAGTACCCGTTATATGAATTTGCCCGCGATAGGAGGGAAAGACATCTTTAGCCAACAAAGAGACATTGACCGGTGGAAGTCCTTTTGTTATTCATCTTGCTCATACAATAAAAAATATTTGTGCTGATTCAGAACATTGGAGGACCATTTTCCAGGTATGAAACCAAATAATCTGTAGCGTTCTCTCTCTTCTTCTGCAGTGGTGGTAGTGATGATACGGTGCAACGGGAAGGGTGTCCTGTAATTGTAGGGTGTAGTTATTAATTATGGAGGTGTAAGAAACAACAACCTTTATACTATACTCTATGAGTTTCTTACCTTTGTGTCTGACATGGGTCCAAATCATTGTTGACTGAAATCTTAAATGAGTTATTAACGACATAATCAGTATTAACGAAGTGGTTTTTGTGTAATTAGATGATTATGAATTATTTTAGAGATGTTGTAGGATTGAAGGGTAATGAAGATGTGTTCTCATGACTTGACTCATCTGAGTATCAGAGTTGTATCGTACACTTACATATATTATTGTAATACATATAACACATAGAAATCGGAATAGAAGAAAGGAGAAACATCATTTAATGGTTCTTTAGAAGCCTCTATTGTTGAACCAAATTTTACTAAGTCCATTTTGAATTGTCAATGGTTCTTTTTTTAATGTTCAATCATTTGTTTTTTGTTTTCCATTTTGGCTCCTCACTACAGTTGCAGCAGCGAATATAAAATACAGAGAGCCAGAACAATGTCAGCAAATTAATCTTTCTCAAACATGTGTATACTAGTACTGTTTTTTGTTTAAATATTGTGAACTAAAATTAATTTATTTATAATTAAAACTATTTTATGAAGATCCTAAAATAAAGATCTGAGAATGGCAAAGTCAAAGGAATAAACACATGAGCAAAAAGTTTAGTAACTTTTTAATTACACTGTGTTTGCACGGTAAATAAGGAGAGTGAATTAATACTTATGTGGATCTCTCTGTGCTCTTGAAAAAGTTTTACTTAAGTCATGTTTTCTGCGTTAGGAAGGAAAAAGTCCCTTCAGATTTCTATTTAAGAGGCGTAAATGTTGACATTTTTCGATTTGGATTGCGTTAAGAGAAATCCTCAAACGAAAAAAAATAAATAAATCTTACTATATTAAAACTACGTTGAATTCCTGGTTTCATGATAAAATTGGGTAATTTTGACCATCTCTAAGCAAGTAACACTAACCCACAGAATTTGATACATTCTATGAACATAAAATAAAGATGAATATATATAAAGCCCACTGTGTCGGCGTTCAAGAAATGCCGAACTATGAAGCATCTTTTTCGTTCTTAATTGATTTATTCCTTTGCTAACTTTTATGTCCAACAATTTGACCTTATAATAAATAATTGTAAGGAATAGTAGATAAGGATGCATAATCATTTATTTTAGTTAAAGGGTTTTACGATTCTAATCTGCTAAAATTTAAAGCTATACTTTGCTCAAATACATATTATTGTAAACTATTATTTTTAACTCAAATTTTAAAACTTATTTACATTTTTAAAATATTGCAAATGACTTCATATATACTATTATTTACTTAAATGTAGAAATACGTAGTGATTATGTTTTTTCTTAATAATAAATTACTTTAAAATACTTTCATAACTAGATGTAGTAAATGCGTCATCTTGCGAAATTACTGTCCCAAGATAACGCATTAATGTTTTCGAAAACGAAAGGTTGATAACGTATGTTTAGTTTGACTTAATAAAAGAAGTGATACAGAAATATCTTAAATCGAGGTCAGTGTTTCTAATTAAAATCGATTTGAATATTATTATTGTTTTATATTATATTAAGTTTGAATTAGAAACCAGTTTGACAGTTTGAATTGGAGACCAATTTGAGGTATAAATTTGCAAATTTTATATATAGCAAAACATTTGACTTAGAAGTAATATATTTGAACTTTGAATGTTTACCACCACGACGTCGTTACGTGGTTGCAGGTATTTATTCAATCTTTATCCTGTTCTCAATATAATAATATAATAAAATGAGCGGTTTATTGTTTTAATTATGATTGATATTACATGAAAAAAAGTCAAAATTGATCATATTATTCATAATATTTTTTAATTACTTTATTTCTCATATGCTATCATTTTATTTTTATTTTAATATTATCTTTTTGATCCGCTACCTATCACTTGCCATATTATATGTATAACTGGTTAGATAAGTTTTCATATGTTAGGATAATATAATTTTACTTGTATACCAAGTTAAATGGTATAATACAAAATATATATATATATATATATATATATATATATATATATATATATATATATATATATATATATATATATATATATCCTCAAATTGCAACATTAGACAACAAGAAACCATACAACACTAAGTGGAAACAACATTTAAATTATTGTAGACAAAATCTATATAATTGAAACAAATATTCGAAGATTATAAGAATTCAAAGTACATAACTAAAATAACTAAAATAATTGTCATGAAGTCATTACTAATTAAGTATTAAGTTATCAATGTTAAAACAAAAAAGTAAAAAACCTACATATGTAGAATTATTTCTTTACTACATGATTGTAACTTCATTAACTAAAATATTGTCTTCATTGTCTTCATCATCTTCATGATCTTGTAGCATTAAACAAGATTAAAATATAGTCAAAAATTTTCAACATGTTATATATAAGAACAATAAAGATGCCCCAATGTCAAGTTACTAAAACAACTAAAAACCACAATATTCGAATAACTCATATTCTCCTATCATTGAATAGTTTTTAAATTCTAAGCACTAACAGACACCACTTTTTAGCTACATATATTTGAAAGTCCACTAGACAATTTTCAATCACATATACCTGCTCATTCAAAGGATCATGGTTTGATGCAGAAGAATGTAGCCTCATTGCACTACTTTCTTTACCTAAAATGTGTTCCATCATATTGTTTAGGTCAACATCATCTAAATTTGGATTTTGTTGCTTTGCTATAAATGTTACCATTGCCTTTAGACCTTGAATTTCCTTTGTCATGTGAGTCATTTTATCTTCATATTCTATCTTGATAGCATCAATTTCTTCATTTTTCATAAGTGTTGATTGTGTCATAATCTTTCCATAACAACGTACTGTCCCAGGCTTTTCTTTTCCAAACAATGATTCAAATGCTTGTTCTACAAAGTCACTTGAGTTCTGAATGGAACCTTGAAGCTTAATCTAAGAAAAATAAATCAATGTCAATGATTAAAAAGATAGATTTATATATAGTTATAAATAATTGTAAACTTATTATAGCATTATTTTTTTCTTCATCTATTTCTTTTTCTTTCTAGCTTTCTTGACATTGACAAGTTGTAATAAACATTTTAGCTTGTGTAACTTTTTCTCCTACATCTTTTTGGGTACATCTTTTTACAGTACATATAACATATGAAGACACAATTAGAAATATATTACCAATTTAGCATGAATTCTAGAAAAACTGGCCATGTTCAATACGATGGTTGTACTTTTGCTTAGCTCTATTTGTAGTGTTTTTCTCACTAATGTTCTACATTATGATAATGGGAAAATAAGACATGAAATAACTTTACTTGGATAGTACTAGTGTTCCAATATTTCACCAATTGCTTGAAATGAGCTTTAGAAATGAATGAAGGATATTTTTTTGGGCGATACTTTGAATAGTGTCGTCTCTTGACAATCATCTTGTAACGTCTCCATGCATCATTTATACGATTAAAAACAACTTTCTCCCCTTTACAACAAATAATGAACTTTTCCTAAGAAAAAGAACACTAACATGAATGCATTTTGATAGATATTTGATCAACAAATAATATAAGTTTATTTTTCATAACTAAACAAAACCCCATATATCAGCCTTGTTATCATTATCTTTGAGCAAAGCTTTGAAATTTGTACAAATCAATGTACAAAAATTTGAATTCCTTGCTATTTTGCCTAGGAAATAACTCAAACCAATTACAACTTTGTTAGTACGCTAGAAAAAATATGGGAATTACCTTCATTAGTAATTTGTAGGTAATGGGAAATTTTCGTAGTTAACTTGATGTTATATACAAATTACCTGAAGAATATTTTGTAGCTAATTAGCTGGTAGGTAATTTTACCTATGAAAATATGATTCGTCATTTACCTACGATTTATCAATGAAACTACATCTGTTGAAAACGTTCAGCAAAGTGATTAGCGTTTGGACAAAAACCAAGAAGGGGTGAATTGGTTTTAATATTAAAATTAATATTTTAAAATTTTTCCAAACTTTTACCGTTTAATTTAATATTAAAACCAATACACCCACCTCTTGGTTTTTGTCCAAACGCTAATTATTTCGCCTCATGTTTTCAACAATTGGTATCAGAGCCAAGGTCACGAGTTCGATTCCCAATGGGTAATTGTTGAGGGGGAGATTGTTGCGGGTGGCATCAATTGTCCCGAGGCAGAGGTCGAGTGGGCTGAGTCACAATCGAATCATGGCACTTAGGCTCATACGCTCTTAAGTAGAAAGAGTTGTGCCTTGACTAAAAGCTATAGCTTTTGGCCAAGTGGTAAGCACGCGATCCAACAATTGGTATATGTTTTCTTTAAACTTTTCTCCCCCTTTTTTGATCATTATAGAAAAGGCTATAAAACTCCCCCTAAATCAAATAATCATCATACCACAAGAAGAAAATGATGTGCTTAATCATTCATAATTATATTTAAAAGGGAAAGTACAAATAGTGGCAAATCATAAAACAAGAAATAGAAATTCTCCCCCTAAAATTCTGCATTCATGTCATCAGTTTCATCATCTTCATCTACATGAGTGAATTCCTCACCAAACCTATTTTCTATATTTGAAATTCTAGTATCTACCCCCTAATTAGTCCAACAACTTCTTCATGACGTGAATTAGAGAGAAGAAATAATTCTTCTAGTCTTTTATTCATGGTTAATATGTTGTCTTCTAAGGAGAAAGATGATCCAACACCACTAGAAGATCCAACATTTTGTGCAGCAGAGGGTATAGGATCAGAAGGAGGGAGTTCTTCATCTTTAGCTTCATGATTTGGCATATCATATTTATGGACATATACATCACCAAGAGGAACAAGTTTTAACTGTTTGAAAGAGCTTTCAGAGATTTCATTTGCACAGATTGTTCTTTTACAAAGCTCCCCAGTTGTGTCAACTCCTTTATATTCACAAATCCTGAGATTAGGAGAGAATATGGTAGAGGATATTGTGGATACCTTTTGGCTTTTAGCATAGTATCAAGGATTAAGCTTGACCATTTGATGGGCATATGATTTAAAATCCCATACATCATAAGAAGATCAGCCTTTGAGCATTGGGCATGATTTGTTCCTCTGGGACACAAAATCTAGACAATTAAATAGTGGATGAGTCTTTCATCTATTTTGAGACCACCTGCTAATAAATGTCTTCCAACATCCTGTGCACGATTACGTAGAAGGATTGGTTAGCCAAAATTTGATTCAAGCCATCAATACCATTTAGGATAGACTCAACATCATCATTTATGGGAAATTTTACCACATTTTCCCAAATATCATTGTCAATCATGATGTCAACACCATTGACCTTTGTGTAGCAACTTCATCTTTGATTTTGAGATTGTAGTAGAACACTCTCACAAGATCAGGATAGTATGATCCCTGCATTTCTACAAAATGCTTGATGCCTTGGAAATTGAAGAGAGAGGGAAATTCAAAACTTGTTATTGTGAACCTGCGGGTATTGATGAATTTGGGTGAGATGATAGCCTTGTTTTTCTAGATTTGGATAAATTCATCTCTCCTTTCTTCTTCTAAAATCCCACCTTCAATTAAAGCCATTCGTGGAGAAGGATTATTTGAGTGTGGAGTAGTACATCGATGGGTGGGAATTTTTCTGCCGGATGATTCTGCCATTGTGAATAACACTGAAATTTAAGAGAGAGAGAGAGAGAGAGGGAGTTGGATGAACGTTTAGGGTTCAAAAGAGGGCAAATAGAGATTTGCCAATTTTTTCGAGTGAATAGTTGAAATTGGGGGCGAGAATTTTTAGGAAGATGTTTGCCAACAGTCATATTGAAGAAATCAAGGCAAATCTACTCGTTACAACGACTAGTTTTCGAAAAAATTTCCCCCAACTTTGCATAATAATCGTTTATCCTTGGTGATAATCGATTATTGTTTCAAGGTTTGAATCCCAGAAAAGAATTGGATTAGTAAATAATCAATTATTGTAAGTTATAATCTATTATTCTAGAACATATTTTAGTAATTTGGACAGGGGTCGAGATAATCGATTATTCTCTTTGATAATCGATTATCCACAGGAATTTGAACTTTATTCAGAGAGTGGATAATTGATTATCCTAAATGATAATCGATTATTTAGCGCTACTTTATTTGAAAATTTGGAAAATTTAAGTTGTTGCACTTTTAAGATACTTCTAGTATTCCCAAATCTCTCCTAAGTTCATAAAATCTATCTTTGGCTAAAGCTTTTGTAAAAATATCAACTAATTGATGCTTGATGTCTACATATTATATCACACAATTTCCTTTACTTATATGATCCCTTAAAAAATGATGTCTAATTTCTATGTGCTTTATTCTAGAGCGCATTATGGGATTTTTGGTTAAGTTTATGGTACTTGTATTATCACACTTTAGAGGTATATGATTTAGGTAGATATTATAATCCTCTAATTGTTGTTTCATCCATAGAATCTGAACACAACAGTTGCTTGCAGCAATGTATTCAACCTCAGTAGTTGATAAAGCCACACAGGCTTGTTTCTTGGAGTTCCAAGAAACTAATGAACATCCTAAAAGATGACAAGTACCACTGGTACTCTTTCTATCAATTTTACAACCACCATAGTCAGCATCAAAATAACCTATTAAGCTAGGAGAGGCACTTAATGGATACCAAAGCCCAAAACAAGCAGTTCCTTTTAAATATTTTAAAATTCTTTTTATAGTAATAAGATGTAATTCTTTTGGATTAGCTTGAAAATGAGCACATACACATACAACTTGCATAATATCAGGCCTACTTGCAGTAAGATATAACAGGGAACCTATCATGCCTCTAAACATGGTTTGATTTACTTCTATACCTGATTCATCTTTATCTAAATACCTCATGGGAGTACCTGCTTCCTTAATAGTATCTATTCCAAATTTCTTAAATACCTCTTTATAGTACTTGGACTGTGATATGAAAATTCCATTTTTCATTTCCTTAATTTGCAAACCCAAAAAGAAAGTCAATTCACTCATCATTGACATTTCAAACTCTCCCTGCATTATACTTGTAAATCCTTCACACGAAGAATTATTAGTAGATCCCAAAATTATGTCATCTACATAAATTTGAACTAATAGAATATGTTCACCTACTCTTTTGATAAACAAAGATAGATAAAATTTCCCTCTCTTAAAATCATTTTCTAACAAAAATGTGCTTAATCATTCATACCAAGATCTAGGTGCTTGTTTTAATCCATAAAATGCTTTTTTTTTTTAATTTATAAATGTGATTAGGAAATTTATAATCTTCAAAACCAGGAGGTTGCTCAACATACACATCTTCTTTTGTAAATCCATTTAGAAAATAACTTTTAACATTGTGCGAGCTAGTTAAATGGCTGTGGTCACAAGATTGTGCATTCTATTCAATACATAACACGCCGTGCTCACAACATCAGCCAAAAATATTTAGGCACTTCATATTCGTTCAACATTGTGCGAGCTAGTTCCCCTAAGGATTTATTTTTACTTTCTACAACTCTATTTCGTTGAGGAGTTCTAGGTGTAGAAAAATTATGCATAATCCCATTTTCTTCACAAAAAAATTCAAACAATTCATTTTAAAATTCCCCTCCATGATCACTTCTCAAAACTTTAATTTTCAAATCCTTTTCATTTTGAATCATTTTTGAAAAATTTTTAAAGGCTTTAAAAGCCTCACTTTTTTGTGAGGAAGAAGGTCCAAGTATATCTTCAGTAATCATCAACAATAACAAGAGCATAGTAATTCCCCCCAAAGCTTTTTATCCTAGAAGGACCAAATAAATCCATATGCAAAAGTTCTAATGGCTTTGTAGTAGAAATAACATTTTTTGAATGAAATGATGATTTTACTTGTTTTCCTTTTTGACATGCAACACATAGTTTAGCTTTTTTAAACTTTATTTTTGGAAAACCACCTACTAATTCTTTAGATATTAGCTTGTTTAGATGTTGCATATGAATATGAGCAGCTCGTTTATGCCACAACCATGGATTTTCTTCTTTAACAACTAATCAAGTAGATGTTATTACGTTTCATACCTTTTCGGGCTACTTCCTTAGAGTCCTTTTGATGAATGGTGTAGTAGTCACTCTCAAAGATGACTTTGAGTCCATTATCACATAGTTGACTTATATTGAGAAGATTGTGCTTTAATCCTTCCACAAATAGCACATCCTTGATCTCCAAGGTATTTCCTCCACCAACATCACTAGTTCCAAGTATTTTTCCTTTGTTGTTATCCCTATATGTAACGAATCTTTGTTCATTTCTTTTAAAATTCTTAAACTTCCTTTTATCTCTAGTCACGTGCCTTGAACAACTAGTGTCAAAATACCACATTAATTTCCTGGATTTAGAAGTTATTTGCAAAATAAGGAAGCAATTTCTTTAGGTCCCCAACAACTCGTTTAAGTCCTTGGGGTTAGAGAAAAATAAGTAATTATAATATGAAAAATAAATCTAAAAGAACTCGCAGAGTCTAGGTAGAAAAAGGAATTGCTTATTCTATGAATGCATGTGTTGCTACATATATCAAACATCTAACTTTTACAAGAAACACATTCAACAATTTCTTTTTCATTGTTTTCTAAAATTGAAATTTTGTTTTTTAAAACTTCTTCAAGAGAGAGATTTTTCAAGTTTATTTTTTAACTCTTTAAACTCCGATTTTAATTTCCTATGAGCAGTATCTAATTTGCTATATTTAACAAGAAATAGTTGAAATGCTTCATAAAGATCATCATATCATTTTCATTGCAAGTAGAACTTACCTCGTTGTTAGAGAGGTCATGATTATCCATCAAGCAAAATTTTGCTTCTTCCTCATCAGAATCACTGGAGCTCGATGTACTTGAGGCATTATCTTCCCATGCTATGTACGCCGTTTTCTTAAAAAAAATTCTACCCTTTCTTTCTTCACTTTTCTTTGAATTTGGGCAATCTGCCTTGACATGTCCAGTTTCTCCACATCCATAGCTCTTGAAATTTGAGGATGATCCTTGATTCTCCTTCTTATTGCTCTTGAATTGATTTTTACCTTTGGCCTTCATGAATTTTGTAAATTTTTTAATCATAAGACTCAAATTCTCATCATCATCATCATAATCTTCTTCTTCTTTGTGTTTTTTGCCTTTGACGACCTCAAACTTAAAGGCAATACTTTTGTTTCTTCCTAGATCTTTTTCTTCATTTAATCTATCCAGTTCAAGCTCGTGCTCCCTCAGCTTTCCAAATAGAGCAACCATTATCATCTTTGCAAGATTTTGTGACTCCGTGATGGTCGTCACCTTTGGCTGCCAAGTCTTGTTCAAAGATTTAAGAATTTTTATGTTTAATTCATTAGTGTCAAAGTTTTACCTAAACCCGTGAGATGATTGACGATGTGTGTGAATCGTTTCTACACATCATAGATGATTTCTCCTTGGATCAAGGAGTTCTTGCGTGCCCTTTTTACATTGTCTATTCCTTCATGAGTCACTCGCAAAATTTCCTATATCTCATGTACACTAGTGTAAACTAAAATCCTATAAAATTCATCAAGGGTCAAAGTAGATGAAATAATATATCTAGCCTGAACATCATATTGAGCCCATCTATTTTTATTTACAGTACATTGTGAAAAGGGCTTTGGTTCTTGCCCATCATTAACAACATTAACAGGAACGAACAAATCATTTAACAGATTCCAAAAATATTTGCATTCTAACTTTCTAGAAGGCGTAATTTTCACCAGTAAAAAGCGAAGGTTTATTAATAGACGCACCCTCAGCAAAAGTTTGATTTTGTCCAACCAGTTTTGAAAATTTTGAAAAACTGTCAAAGCAAAATCTAATACCAATTGTTGGATCAAGCGCTGATAGAGGCCGTAGCCCATCAAATTAAAACAACTTAAATGCAGTATGTGAAAGTTGAACTAAGTCGTCTCCCAACAACCAATATTTTTGTCCAAAGCTTAATTTCCATATTTAAGCACAACACTATAACATAGGTAGGGTTTAATAGATTCGCACAAAATTTAATTCACAAAATTGTAGAGAAATTTATCAGTTATATAAAAACGCAATGATTCCTTGATTCAATTCAAAGTTCACCAATCATAGATTACCAAATTACTTGTTCTATTCGAATTTGCTCTCATGAACCTTATGTAGTCAACTAATCGAAAATTACCATGGGTTCATTATGTCATTAAGCATAACAAATTTCAAGCAATTAACACCCACAAATTGAAGCAAGTTGTGATAGAACCCATAAACATTAAGCATGAATATGAGTCATTAATGTGCACAAAACAAGAATTTGAGATTAAGAATGCATCAAAAACATATTTATCATCAAAACGCAATTTGAAACAGATGCAATTCTGAATACAATCCAAAAACGACCAATAATCTCATGGTTTCATTTCAATTTCGTCAAGGAATTAATGCAAAAAACTTAGCTAGACATGGAAATGGAGCATACAAGCCCTTCAAAACGGGATTCACAAAAACGGGGCATCAAACCCTAACTTACAAATTATTCAAACGCAAATTCAAGAGCAAAAGAGAATTTTAAAGCTTTGAATGAACAAAAATCACTACTATCATATAAAAACTGAAAACTTCATCAATGGATGTTGTTCCAAGTCAATACAATTCACAAAAATGAGATGCCCAAGCTAGCAAATGAATTCAAAATGTAAAACCCACATTGGGAGCTGTCAAATGTGCATAAAAAGGGTAAAAACTAATGCAAAAACATGAAAAACGAAAGGAGCACCTCCATGGACACCCACCAAAGCTTGAAAACATGAAAATGGAGGTTGGAAGAGATGAAATGCGACTAGTCATGCTAAAGACCTAAACTCTCGTGGTCAAATCAACTTTGCCACTACTATTTACAAAAATGCCATTATTGGGTGCAGAATTAAAAAAATGCCACTATTGGGCCTCAAATGTTGGCCCATTAACTTCATCTGAATATTAATGTCCAAGCTTCAATATTGCTTCACCCAAATATCTAAAAATAATTAAAAACGAAAATTAGGCCAAATAATGTGAAATTAACCCAAATTCGGAACAGTGGCCCAATAAAGCCCAACAGATGAAAACACACTAAAGATAATCAATTAAGCACTGAACAACTATCAAATGGGTACACAAAGGCTAGTGGAATGGAGGAAAATAATGGCTCATCAAAATCGACCACATTTTCCCTTTTGCACTCTTGAGCAAAATTAAAGAGTAAAGCAAAGCAAGAACATCACAAACATAACAAGAGAGACAAAAAGAGACACAAGACAAACAAACTCGAAACAGACAAATGGAAACACATCCAACACAGAAGGATTCAAAGTTGCAAGGTATCTATGAACATCATCCAAGCAATTCAAAACATGTCAAGTACTTAGTTCAACTCAAAGAGAGAATTGAAAACAACATAACCTCACAAAATATGCACTATATCACTCAAATCTCTAGGCTACTGTTTACTCTCAAAGCACCCCTGAAAAACGAACATCAAACAGACTTGGAAAGCCTTTAGAACCAACAACCAAACCAAAAAACATGCAGGTCAAGATCAAAAGGACTTTTCAAGGTTGTAATGGGGTTGAGGTCAAGGTGTGGAACATATGGATAAGTAGCTAAGCAACAAAGGAAACAGACGAGCAATGGGGAATAAGTCACAATCAAACATGAAAGTAATCCCAAACGCCAACACTTCCAAATTTGGTTCTCACACAATGCTCGAATCCAAACTCCTTTTATTTCTTTTCTTTGTTTTCTTTTTATTTCTTTTCTCTTTGTTTTCTCTTTATTTCTTTTCTCTTTGTTTTCTCTTTCTTTTTTTTTTATACAAAGAACATGCAGAGAAACAACAATTTTGAAATCCCACTTGGGTATACAAATAAGCAATTCCAAGAACCAATAACAAGTGTGCACACAACCACACTTATTGAGCGCGACCACACTTAATTGAGCACTCATTCCCAAAACAATTCCAAAGCTCCAAAATTTCCTAAGGTAGGAAGAATCATGGTTTTTCAGGCTAAAGGCTTGTAATGAGCTATAAATCAATGAAAAAGGGTATGCAAGCTCAAAAAGGGATTATCAAAGAAAATAGTTCAAGGTAGGCTCATCTGGCTATAGGCTCACAGAACACAATTGCCTAAATCATATCCAAATATGCATATGAATAAGAAAAACATTAGAACAAGTCAAGCCAAGGCCACTGTTCAAGTATTCAAGAGACATATATCACACAACAAAGAACAGAGAGTGGCTCAAATCCTCACACAAGGTAAAACAATTCAAAAGCAACTTGACATGCAAGGGGAAAGCAAGGATATCAGTCCATAGAACAACCAACAACGCATCCTCCAAAAGTGAAGTGAGTGTCCCAAACAAAAAACAAAAACTTAACACAAATTAACAAAAAGGAAACAAACAAAAGGAAACAACAACAGACAGACTCCCCTCATAGTTAAACTACACATTGTCTCAATTTGACTCAAGCACAATATCAAACAATCAAACATCAGCAGATGGATCTGGACAAGTGCAACAAAAGTAAGGAAGGAGAAAGAAAACTCCATGAATCATGGTGAAACAGAAGTACGGTCAAGCAGGGAAGTCTCCTCTACAACAGTATCCACCAAGGCAGGGTTGTTGAGGAATGGCTTCAGACGATGCCCATTCACTTTGAAGCTCCTATCGGTGGATTGGCTCTTGATCTCAACTGCATAAGGATAAACATTAGTAACCACAAAAGGACCAATCCACTTTGACCACAATTTACCACCTATGTGTCCAAGTCTTGAGTTATACAATAACACTTGTTGACTGATAACAAACTCCTTTCTAGCTATGCAGCTATCATGGAATCTCTTGGTCTTCTCTTTATAGAACATAAAGTTTTGATATTCCTCCAAACGGATCTCATCTAACTTGTTCAACTACAGCTTCCTTTCCTCCCCAGCTTGATCATGTGAGAAGTTGCATGATTTGACAGCCCAGTAGGCTCGGTGCTCTATTTCCACAAGAAGGTGGCATGGCTTACCAAAGACGACCCGATAAGGAGACAGCCCTATTGGTGCCTTGTAAGCAGTCCTGTGAGCCCAAAGAGCGTCCTCAAGTTTGTTACTCCAATCCTTCCTATTGGGCTACACAATCTTCTTGAAGATCTGCTTAATCTCTCTGTTTGAGATCTCGGTTTGCCCATTAGTCTCTGGTGATATGGTGTAGAAATCTTATGCACAACCCCGTACTTTCAAAGCAAAGCCCCCATGGACCTATTGCAAAAATGCATGCCCTGGTCACTCACGATAGCTCTAGGAATTCAAAACTAGCAGAATATGTGAGACCTGACAAAGTCTATAACAACTCGAGCATCGTTAGTCATAGTGGCTTTAGCTTCCACCCATTTTGAAACATAATCAACAACAAGCAAGATGTAAGTGAAACCAAAAGAGACAGGGAAAGGGCCCATGAAATCTTACCCTAGACATTGAAGACATCACAAAATAACATGGGTTGTTGAGGCATCTATTGTCTCCAAGAAATGGCTTCTCCTGCTCGTTGACATTGCTCACATGTGCTACAAATCCTGCACGCATCCTTGAAGATGGTGGGTCAATAAAATCCGTAATCTAGCACCTTGCAAGTTGTGCTCTGTGTGCCAAGATGACCACCAGGTGCAGATGAATGATAAAATTTGAGGACCGAGTCAATTTCATGGTCCGGAATGCATCTCCTGGTAACCTTATCACTACACATCTTCCACAAATAGGGGTCATCCCAAATATAAAACCTAACATCGCTCTTAAACTTATCACATTGAGCTATGGATGTTGGGGAGGAAAAACAGAAGCAACAAGATAATTAACAATGTTAGCAAACCATGGGGAGGGAAAAGAAGCAGAGAGTGTCAACAAACTCTCATCGAGAAAATCATCCCGAATCGGTGAAGCATCATCAGTAGACCTCTCAATTCTGCTCAGGTGATCTGTAACCAAGTTTTGTGCTCCGCTCTATCATGGATCTCCAAATCAAATTCCTAGAGCCAAAGCATCCATCTAATCGGTTGAGGCTTCGATTCTGCCTTCTTCAACAGGTACTTAAGAGTTGCATGGTCAATAAACAAAACAACAGGAGAATCAAGCAGATAAAATCTAAACTTTTCAAGTGCAAAAACAATCGCAAGAAGCTCCTTCTCTGTTCTGGTGTAGTTTGCTTAGGCAACATCCAATGTTCTAGAGGCGTAGTAGATTACCCTTGGCTACTTGTCAATCCTTTGAGCCAGAAGAGCCCCCAATGCATAATTGGATGCATCGCACATCAGCTTGAGTAGGGTCGTCCAATCGAGCGCCTGGATGATCGGAGTGGTGGTCAGGGCCTTCTTGAGGCAATCGAAAACCTCTTTTTCATTCGTCACTGAAGATGAAATCAACATCTTTTCATAGCAAGTTGGACAGTGGAAAGGCTTTCTTACTGAAGTCCTGGATGAAACGCCTGTAAAACCTTGAATGGCCAAGAAAAGAATGAACCTCTCGCATTGAAGAGGGGTAAGGCAATTGTGAAATAACTGAAATCTTTGCAGGGTCAACTTCAAAGCCCTTACTCGAAATGATGTGCCCCAAAACTATGCCTTGTTCTACCATGAAGTGGCATTTCTCAAAATTAAGAACAAGGTTAGATTGGATGCACTTATTCAAAACTTTCTCTAGATTGTATAAACATGCATCAAAGAAGGATCCTAACACAGTAAAATTGTCCATAAACACCTCTATGTAGTTTTCAAGAAATTCACTAAAAATGCTAAACATGCACTGTTGGAATGTGCCAGGGCATTGCATAGGCCAAACGACATCCTCCTATAGGCAAAAGGGCCAAAGGTGTAGGTGAATGTGGTTTTCTCTTGGTCCTCAGGTGCAATATGAATTTGAAAGTAACCAGAAAAACCATCAAGAAAACAATAGTGGGACTTACCTGCCAAACGCTCAAGTATCTAATCAATAAAAGGCAAGGGGAAGTGGTATTTCCTGGTTTCTTGATTTAGCCTTCTACAGTCGATGCAAACTCTCCAACTGTTTTACACCCTAGTTGGAATTAGCTCGTCTTTTCCATTCTTAACTACAGTGAGGCCTGTCTTTTTAGGAACAACATGGATGGGGCTGACCCACTGACTGTCTAAAATGGGGTAGATGACTCCAGCTTGTAGAAGCTTGGTCACCTCCTTCTTGACAACATCTGAGATGACAGGGTTGAGTCACCTTTGTGGCTGTCTCACTAGCTTTGCTCCATCTTTCAATAATATCCTATGCATGCATGCTGATGGGCCAATACCAGGAATGTCAGGCAATGTACATCCAATTGCCTTCTTGTGTTTTTTAAGAACATGCAACAACCTCTACTCTTGTTCAACAGTGAGGGAGGTGGAAATGATGACGGGTAGTTTCTCCTTCTCTTCTAAGTATACATACTTGAGGTTATCTGGTAGGGGTTTCAACTCTAGAGTGTTGGATGGTGGCTGAATATCAACAACCAAAGGGGAGGGAGAAATGGGTTCCACAGCCTGTACTTCGACATAACAATCAGATGCATATGTACTTCCTGCAACATGGTTAGTGCATTCTGACCGTGTAACATCAAAATCATATGGTACAACACCTAAAGACTCAAACTCAGAATCAACATTGAAATCATAATCATAATCATAATATGAATCATAGTCAACACTAATGAATGCAAATTCTGACAATTTAGACACAAATGCATATTTCGTGCGATGTAAAGGGTGGAAATCAAAAATATGTGCATCAACAGCATCATCAATAATATCAACGTGAAAAACATAGTGATCCGTAGAAGGATGTTTCATGGCATCCAGAATATTAAAACACACCACAATATCATCAAACTCCATGGACAAAGTACTTGTATGGAGATCAATCTTGGTTCGTGCAGTTTTCAAAAATGGTCTGCCTAAAATGATTGGTGAAGAACCATGTGAAAATCCCTCTTCTATATCAAGAATGTAAAAATCGACTGGGAAAATCAATACACCAACACGAACCAAAACATCATCAACTAAACCTGTGGGGTGGGCAACACTTGTATTTGCCAATTGAATCAGCACACCTGTAGGTTGTAGGGGTCCAAGAGAAAGAGATTTAAAAATAGACAAGGGCATTACATTTATTGAAGCACAAAGATCAAGCATTGCATTTTCAAATTTATTGTTACATATGATGCAAGGTACACAAAATGTACTTGGGTCCTTGCACTTCTCAGGAATCTGAGGAACAAATTTACCTATCAATGCCAACACATTTCTCCCAATGCTGATCTTCTTGTTTCCCCTTAGCCTCCTATTGTGCGTGCACAACTCCTTCAAGAACTTTGCAAATCTAGTGATATGTTTAATGGCATCCAACAGAGATATGTTCACCTCCACCTTCCTGAATGTTTCTAAGATCTCCCTATCAACCTCTTCCATCTTTTTGCTTGGAATGGCTCTTCGAGGGAAAGGAAGAGGGATGGAAGGTGCAACAGTAGAGGTGGAAGGTGTAGGAGTCACACTAGATGTGGAAGGACCGACTGCATGAGCTTCACGCTTTCTTTGAAGTGTGGCAGGGTCGTCTTCCTTTTCAGGTGTGGGCTGAGCAATGGGAACTTCAATCTTCTTCCCAGATCTCAATGTGATGGCACTCACATTTCTCATATTTTCAACTATTTGTGATGGGAGCTTGTCAGAATTCTGAGCCTGTGCTTGGTTTTAGCTGAATTGAAGCTCTAGTCTCCAACTGGAATTGCATATTTTGAAGGGTTATCATCCTAACTAACTCCTCCAACGAAGTAAAAGATGAAGGTGTAGCAGGAGATGGGGTAGCAGCAGGGTTAGTGGAACTGGCGCAGCTTGTGGTGTAGGTGCAACTCTTTGTTGAGGAGGTGGCTACACGTTTTGAAATTGTTAGTTTTGATGCTATTGATTGCCCTGGTTTCCCCATCTCAGATTAGGGTGATTCCTTCATCCTGGATTGTATCTATTTGTTGACAAATCATGGTTTTGTTGCTAGTGTTGGGGCCAATTGTTGTTGAAAATATTAGCTGCATAGGTTGAGGAGTATCCACAAGTGTAGAAGAAGTAGCCTGTTGTTGCAATGCTGGGCAAGAGTCTGTGAAATGATCAACGGATGTACAAAGGCCGCAAACTCTTGTAGTTAGGGCTTTTTGATTGGAAGCAAGTTGGTTGCCCCTACCTCATGAACTCCTCTAACAACTATGGCATCACTCATTGTGCCAAATTATTGAGAATTAGAAGCCATGTTCTCGATTAGTTGCCTAGCTGCAGCTGGGTCATGTTACACAGAGCGCCACCACTTACGACATCAATCATGTTTCTATCCGTATGGTGTAGGCCTTCATAAACATATTGTAGAAGGAGATGTTCAGAGATTTGATGGTGGGGGCAACATGAACAAAGATTCTTGAACCTCTCCCAATATTCGTAGAGGCTCTCCCCAAACTGTTGCTTGATGCCAGAAATTTCCTTCCTTATGACTGTTATCTTGGAAGTAGGGAAGAATTTAGCCAGGAACAATCTTTTTAAGTCATCTCAGCTCGTGATGGACCTGGGTGCAACGTAGTACAACCAGTCTTTTGCATTGCCCTCCAAGGAATGAGGAAAAGCTTTCAAGTACACATGGTCTTCTTGGACATCTACAGGCTTCATGGTGACACACGACATGGAACTTCTTCAAGTGTTTTCATGGATCCTCACCTGCAAGGCCATGAAACTTTGGTAACAAGTGTATTAATCCAGTTTTTAAAACATACGGAACTTCCTCCTCAGCATATTGAATGCATAAACTGTCATAAGTGAACTCTGGTGCATTGAGCTCCCTCATTGTCCTCTCATGAGGTGGAGGAGGTAGAGCCATATTATCAATATGAAAATTAGTATGATCAGAATGCCAAGTATCCTCAGAATGCAAAGAATGCACAAAATGAGGAGTGTTAGGAGTATGAGGAGAATCAGAAGAATCAAGAAAAGTCACAATATATTCAGCATGCAAAGATCGATTCCTAAGATGCCTACGTCCTTTGTGGAAGGTCCTATCAATCTCAGAGTCAATGGGTTGTAAGTCACTTGGATTTCCCCTAGTCATGCACCAAAATACATTAATTCTAGTGATATGGACATAATAAAGGGTAAAACTATAAGTATACTCAAACAAACTCCAAATGACTTGAAAATTGGTAGGATTGTCCCTTGAGTCATCAAACAGTACCCCAAAATAAATCAGATCCAAACTAAAAGTGCAAGTATTTTTAACATTTTTTCAAAAGTGGAAAAAATGAAGAAAAATCACAAAAAAGATTGATGAAAGATAGAAAAAGACATTTTTTGGAGAATCTGAGTTTGATGACCGGAAAAATCAGTTCCTAATAAGGTAGGAAATTAAATTCCACCCCAAATGCATATAAAATAATGCTAATTCTGATAACCAGAGCAAAAGTTATAGTCCTCTGGATTTGACTAAAAATCAGTCCAAAAGTTTTTTGAATCTCTCAACTCACACCATAACAACTACTCTAGCCATTTTTTCCATCAACTTCAAGGTCTTAGAAGTGGGGAGAAAAATTTTCAAGTCAAAAAAATCACCATAGCTACCAGAACAAAATTCCACAAGTTAAATACCAAAAACTGACACTATTCATGCACTATTCACTACTCTAGATGACATTATTCATGCACCACGACACTATTCACTCTACTACACAAACAACACGCATACTACACAAAAACACACAGAAACATTATAACAATGAACATATACCAACTCAATCACACTTAAACTACACAAACACCAACACACGAACACAAGCACACTGAAAATTTTACTTCGAACAAAACTATTGGTCTTCGACAACGGCTCCAAATTTGATAAAGGTCGTACCCTACCAAATTAAAACAACTTAAATGCAGTATGTGAAAGTTGAACCAAGTCGTCTCCCAACGACCAATATTTTTGTCCAAACCTTAATTTCCATATTCAAGCACAACACTATAACACAGGGGGGTTTGATAGATTCGCACAAAATTTAATTCATGGAATTGTAGAGAAATTTAACAGTTATATAAAAATGCAATGATTCCTTGATTCAATTCAAAGTCCACCAATCACCGATTATATAATTAATTGTTCTATTCGACTTTGCTCTCATGAACCCTAAGTAATGAACTAAGCGAAAATTACCATGGATTCATTATGTCATTAAGCACAACAAATTTCAGGCAGTTGACACCCACAGATTGAAGCAAGCTGTGACAGAACCCATAAACATCAAGCATGAATACGAGCCCTTAACGTGCACAAAAGACGAATTTGAGATTAAGCATGCATCAAAAACGTATTTATCTTCAAAACACAACTTGAAACAGATGCAATTTCAAATACCACCCAAAAGTGACCAACAATCTCATGGTCTCATTTCAATTTCATCAAGGAATCAATGCAAAAAGCTTAGCTAGACATGGAAATGGAGCATATAAGCCCTTCAAAACGAGATTCACAAAAACAGGGCATCAAACCCTAACTTACAAATTATTCAAATGCAAATTCAAGAACAAAAGAGAATTTTAAGGCTTTGAATGAATGAAAATCACTACTATCATATAAAAACTGAAAACCTCATCAATGGGTGTTGTTCCAAGTCAATATTATTCACAAAATGAGATGCCCAAGCTACGAAATGAATTCAAAACGTAAAACCCACATTGGGAGTTGTCAAATGTGCATAAAAATGGTAAAAACTAGTGCAAAAACGTGAAAAACGAAAGGAACACCTCCATGGACACCTACCAAATCTTGAAAACGTGAAAATGGAGGTTGAGAGAGATGAAATGCGGTTGGTCATGCTAAAGACCTAAAATGCTCGTGGTCAAATCAACTATGCCACTACTATTTACAAAATTGTCACTATTCGGTGTAGAATTACAAAAATGTCACTACTAGACCTCAAATTTTGGGTCATTCACTTAGATGACGTGGAAATGACGTGAAAATGACGTGAAAACTCTCTTCATCTAAATATTAATGTCCAAGCTTCAAAATTGCTTCACCCAAATACCTAAAAATAATTAAAAACAAAAATTAGGCCAAATAATGTGAAATTAACCCAAATTCGGAATAATGACCCAATAAAGCCCAACAGATGAAAACACATTAAAGAAACAATTAAGCATTGAACACCTATCAAATGGGTACATAAAGGCTAGTGGAATGGAGGAAAATAATGACTCATCAAGCGATTACCACTTGATCAAGAGTGTATGAGCCCAAGCATCATGATTCGATTATTACTCGGCGCACCCGACCTCCACCGCGGGGCAATTGATGCCACCTACAACAGTGTCAAACCATACAAGGCCTTTTTCAGTTTTAAAACATGGTTAGGATAGATATGATCCTTAAAGCTCAAAGGTTGTGACACATACACTTCTTTTAAGTAACCATTCAAGAATGCACTTTTCACATCCATTTGATGCAATTTAAAGTTACACATGCAAGCATAAGCTAAAAGTAATCTCACAGCTTCTAGCCTAGCTATAGATTCATATGTTTCATCAAAATCAATGCCTTCTTCTTGATTATACCCTTTAGCAACTAGTCTAGCTTTGTTTCTTACTATATTACCATCTTCATCCATTTTGTTTCTAAAAACTCATTTAGTTCCAATTATATTCATATCATCACTTGTAGGAACTAGAAACCACACATCTTTTCTTGTGAATTGATTAAGTTCATCTTGTATAGCAAAAATCCAATTATTATCATTCAAAGCATCATTCACATATTTAGGTTCAATTTGAGATACAAAAGCAACATGTTCACAAATACAAGTCTGTGTCTAGTGGATACTCCCTGTTTAATATCACCAATAATGTTGTTCTTTGATAGTCTTCTAGGCTTGATCCAATCCTTAGGTAATTTGTTGTCTACAACGTTTATAGTCGGTTTTTTTTTCCTTATTAGCCAATTGATTTTCTGTAGCAGAATTTTGTTCATGCATTAGATCATCGTCATTTGCATTCTTTGATACTTGATCTTACAACTTTGGGTTAGTTTCATCAAATACAATATGCATGGACTCTTCAACAGTCATTAGTCTCTTGTTATAAACTCTATATGCATGGCTTTGTAAAGCATAACCTAGAAAAACACTTCTTTTGTAAGCAAGCAATGTATGCTATATGATGCATGATACAAATCAAGCAAGTATATTGTTGACTCTTTTTCCTATCAATACAATAATACCATATGCATCATAGATAAGGAAATGATTTGGTTCAAAGACATTTTTAAAACCTTTATCACTAAGTTGGTCAAGGTACCACAAGTCTTTCTTTTCACTTTTGATAACCTGCAAAACAAATATACATTACATGGTACCCTTTGATAGGTTGGGTCCAACATGGTTAAGCTTTTCTTGATCCTTTTTGGATCCATTTCATAAAGCCTTTAGCTACATCATATTTTCTAGCTTTGCAACTTGTTGCAACCGAGATCGCGATGGGATGGCAAAAATAATTAAAAAAAATACAAGAGTCGCTACCATAGTTTATTATGAAAAATTATAGAAAAACCTTAAAAAAGAAAAGTCTTCGAAACCAAATTTGGGTTCAGGAGTCAGTTACGTGTGGGGAAGGTATTAGCACCCCACAACGTCTGTCTTATGATGGTTCCCTCTCTAATTAAGTATGCAAGACAAAATTTGATGTTAAATATTTGTTATTCCCCAAAACTCAAAATAAAATAAAAACATACAAAATAATAAAGATTAAAAACAAAATTAATTTTTTATTATTTGGGACCGACGAGGATTGTACCTCACTCCTATGTATTTCCATTTGGAAAATCAGGGATAACGTAGTTCTTTATACAAATATTTGTTGTTTGATATTATTATTATATTTTTTATTTTAGATTTATATATATATATATATATATATATATATATATATTTTATTAATATCAAGAGAACCCGAGATTCTACATGATAAAAGATTTAGTTATCAAGCAAATCCCAGACTTGACATAATATTAAAAATAATTTTATAATTTTTATTTTTTATTATTCTTAATATTTTTTAAGAAAAAAGAATTAAGAATCTATAAAGGAGTGTTTTGATTACCAAGCAAGTCTGAGACTTGACATGGTATGTAATACTTATATCAAAGAAGTAATATAATTTTTTTATTATTACTTTTTTCATTTATTATTATATTTTTTGTAGAGAGAATTAAAGCCTACGAAAAAAAAACCTTTTTAATTACCAAGATAATGACATTCCAAATAAAAGGAGAGAGAAGGGTTGAGCATATCAATGACAAACCCAAACCCAAAATCATCTAACGTCCGGACCCCAAATCCCCAAACACGTTTGGTCATGCAACATGTCAATCAATCATACATTTGATATTATAAGAGAAGCAGTACATGAATAACATTAGGAGCAAAGAGAATTTAACTTAAGTTGACCCTTTTTGCGTGTGTGCTCTGATAATAAAAAAGGAAAGGGGTTTTCTGAATTTTTTTCTCTTTGTCTTGCATTGGAGAAGTCTTGTGCTTATATAGGCATCTTGGGGTACCACTGAAATCCTAGTCTTTAATTATAATAAAATATATGAGGAAGGAATTGGTCCCAATGAAACATATTATAGAAATTAAATGGTCGCATAATATACAGTGTATTGATTATAATTATTGTACCACACCTAGCCGGCCTCGCTAATATGTCAGCACGTATTATGCTTCACTGTCATATATATATATATATATATATATATATATATATATATATATATATATCGGTAAAGGCTGGGGGACTGGTGTACCACACCTAGTCATTCCAACCAAATAATAATAATAAATGATCACCATATATACGCGGAGCAAATAAAGTAACCGGCCTAAGTAGACAGAAGAATAATAACGGCCTAAGCCGCTAAAAGAGTAGCCGGTCTAGACCGGCCACTTTGGAAAACTTAACAAAATCAAAGCACATCTAAGAATTAACTTTCCTAGACGTGGCCCAAGCAAGGGCCTAGCCCATGACGTGGCCAGACATAATTAAAATCTATAAATATGCATGGACCCCACGAATTAAAGGTACACATTCATTACTTCCCTAATCACCAGATTTGACTTTCCTAGAGATTTTGTTGACTTGAGCTTCAGAGTCCCTTCTGCACGTAACCCCTCTCGGGTCCAGACCAATCACACCGAGATACCCATGAGGGACATGTATCAACCGGGAGGAAGCCTACTGAGGAGATGGCGGACCAGAGTAAGGTAATACCTGTGTCTAACATATCTTGTTTGTTCTCTGCAGGAACAATTGGCACCCACCGTGGGGCACGAGATAATACCTTACCACCCGCTTTTTCCGAAAATGGTTTCTACCCGCAGCAGAGTAGGAGTTAACAAAAAAGTTGAAGCAGGCCCCTCTGGACCTGCTAACATCACTCCAGATCTGGCCGCCATCGTAGACAATCAAGCCAAGATGCAACAGGAGCTGGCTGACTTGAAGAAGTGCAGTGCTGATGAGATGGAAGCACTACGACAGGAAAACTCTCGCCTAAGGCGAAGGTTTGAGGCCGATCCCACTCAAAAGGGAAAGGCCAAGGAAATATCTGTTGTCGCAGGGTCCCCAGCTTTCCAGCCTACTGAAGAAGAAAGCGAGTACAATCCTACCCCGCACACCTTCACCACCACCCAACAAACTCCCATCCTCTCAACCCATCCTACTCACTTCCATTCCACCCTCCCAGGACATCAATCTTGGTTCGTGCAGTTTTCAAAAGTGGTCTGCCTAAAAGGATTGGTGCAGAACCATATGAAAATCTTTCTTCCATATCAAGAATGTAAAAATCAGCAAGGAAAATCAATTCACCAACATGAACCAAAACATCATCAATTAAACCTGCAGGGTGGGCAACACTTCTATTTGCCAACTGAATCACCACACTTGTAGGTTGTAGGAGTCCAATAGAAAGAGATTTGAAAATAGATAGAGGCATTACATTTATTGAAGCACCAAGATCAAGCATTGCATTTTCAAATTTATTGTTACCTATGATGCAAGGTACACAAAATGTACTTGGGTCCTTGCACTTCTTAGGAATTTGAGGAACATATTTTCTTATCAATGCTGACACATTTCTCCCCATGTTGATCTTCTCGTTCCCCTTTAGCCTCCTCTTGTGCGTGCACAGCTCCTTCAAGAACTTTGCATATTTGGGAATTTGTTTGATGGTGATGAGTCATTATTTTCCTCCATTCCACTAGCCTTTGTGTACCCATTTGGCAGTTGTTTAGTGGTTAATTGTTCATCTTTAGTGTATTTTCATCTGTTGGGCTTTATTGGGCCACTATTCCGAATTTGGGTTAATTTCACATTATTTGGCCTAATTGTCATTTTTAATTATTTTTATGTATTTGGGTGAAGCAATTTTGGAGCTTGGACATCAATAGTCAGTTGAAAAGAGTGGCCACATCATTTTCACATCATCTAAGTGAATGTGCCTACATTTGAGGCTCAGTAGTGGCATTTTTGTAATTCTGAGTGGCAGAGTGGCAATTTTGTAAATAATGGTGGCAGAGTTTATTTGACCACGAGATTTAGGTCTTGACCCATGCACCAGCCGCACTCCTTCTTCTTGACTCTTCTCCAACCTCCATTTTCGCGCTCTCAAGGTTTAGTGGGTGTCCATGGAGGTGCTCCACTCGTTTTTGATGTTTTTGCACTAATGTTTGCCATTTCTACGCACATTTGACAACACCCAATATGGGATTTACGTTTTGAATGTATTTGGGAGAATGTATTTACGTTTTGTAGATTTTATTGACTTGGAACAACACCCATTGATGGGGTTTTCTGTTTTTATACCATTGCAGCATTTTTCATTCAATTAAAGCTCTTAAATTTGTCTTTTGATGTTGAAATCACGTTTGGAGAGTTTGAAGTTAGGGTTTTTGATTTTGTTTTCGTGATTCAATTTTGAAGAACTTGTGTGCTCCATTTTCCATGTCTAGCTAAGCTTTTCGTATTGATTCCTTGAAGAAATTGAATTGAAACCATGAGGTTGATGTTTTGCAGTGTACTTCAATTCCTATTTTCTCTTCATCTTATTCAATTTTGTAGCTTTGAATGAAATAGGAATCTGTTATGCTTAATCATGGGTCCATGTTTTCCACAATTTCAGAACGCTTGTCATGCTTAGTGAGTTCAGGTTCTGCCACAGTTGCTTAATCTATGTGTGTGTGTGTGTGTGTGTGTGAAATTGAAAGAAGGATGTGTGTTATGCTTAATGGCATAATGAAGTTGTGTTAATTTTCGCATAGTTGATTAATTCAGGTTTCATGAGAGTAAATTGGATAAGATAATTAATTTAGTAACCTGTGATTGATGGATTTTCAATGGAATCAAGGAATCAATACATTTTGAATTTTGTGTAATTAAGTTTCGCTATTTCGCTATTAGAATTTAGCAATTTTGTGTGAAATTGAAGCTTTGAATAAGAATATTGGTCGTTGGGAGACGACTTGGTTCAATTGTCACATACTGCATTTTAAGTGTTTTAATTTAGTGGGGTACGACTTTTATCAATGGCATCCAAAAGAGGTATGTTCACCTCCACCTTCCTGAATGTCTCTAAGATCTCCCTATCAACCTCTTCTATCTTTTTGCTTGGAATGACTCTTGGAGGGAAAAGAAGAGGGATGGAAGGTGCAAGTGTGTGTTCAGGTGCAACAATAGAGGTGGAAGGTGTAAGAGTCACACCAGATGTGGAAGGACCGGCTACATGAGCATCACGCTTTCTCTGAAGTGTGGCAGGGTCGTCTTCCTTTTCAGGTGCGGACTGAGGAATGGGAACTTTAATCTTCTTCCTAGATCTCAATGAGTTGGCACTCACATTTCTCGGATTCTCCATAGTTTGTGATAACAGCTTGTCAGAATTCTGAGCCTGTCATCTCCCTATCATCTGCCCCATTTGATTTGTCAGACTCTGAATTGAAGCTCTGGTCTCCTGTTGGAATTGCATATTTTGAAGGGTCATCATCTTGACTAACTCCTCTAATGAAGTAGAAGATCAAGGTGCAGTAGGAGCTAGGGTAGCAGCAGGGATAAGTGGAACTGGTGCAACTTGTGTAGGCACAACTCTTTGTTAAAGAGGTGGCTGCGCGTTTTGAAATTGTTGGTTTTACTGTTGTTGGTTGCCCTAGTTTCCCCATCTCAAATTAAGATGATTCCTCCATCCTAGATTGTATCTATTTGTTGACAAATCATGGTTTTCTTGCTGGTGTTGGGGCCTATTGTTCTTGAAAATATTAGATGCATGCGCTTGAGGAGTATCCACTAGTGTAGAAGAAGAAGCGGCCTGTTGTTGCAATGCTGGGCAAGAGTCTGTGAAATGATCAATAGATGTACAAAGGCCACAAACTCTTGCAGTTGGAGCTCTCTGATTGGAAGCAAGTTGGTTGACCAGTGTGGTAAGAGAATCAATCTTACTCTCCAACTTCTTGGTGTATTCGGCTGCCCCTACATCATGAACTCCTCTAACAACTATGGCATCACTCTTTGTGCCAAATTGCTGAGAATTGGAAGCCATATTCTTGATTAGTTCCCTAGTTGCAGCTGGGGTCATGTTACCAAGAGCGCCACCACTTGCGGCATCAATCATGTTTCTATCCATGTGGTGCAGGCCTTCACAAAAATATTGTAGAAAGGGATGTGCAGAGATTTGATGGTGGGGGCAACTTGAACAAATATTCTTGAACCTCTCTCAATACTCATAGAGGGTCTCCCCAGATTGTTGCTTGATGCCAAATATTGTCCTGGAAGCAAGGAAGAATTTAGCCAAGAACAATCTTTTCACGTCATACCAACTCGTGATGGACCTAGGTGCAAAGTAGTACAGCCAGTCTTTTGCATTGCCCTCCATGGAATGAGGAAAGGCCTTCAAGTAGACATGGTCTTCTTGCACATCTATAGGCTTCATTGTGGAACACACGACATGAAACTGCTTCAAGTGTTTGCATGGGTCCTCACCTACAAGGCCATGAAACTTTGGCAACAAGTGTATTAATCCAGTTTAAGACGTATGGAACTTCCTCCTCAAGATATTGAATGCATAAACTGTCATAAGTGAACTCTAGTGTAGTGAGCTCACTCACGGTCCTCTCATGAGGTGGAGGAAGTTGAGCCATATTATCAGTATGAAAATCAGAATGATCAGAATAAACAGTATGCTCATAATGCAAAGAATGTGGAATGTTTGGAGTATGAGGAGAATCAAAGGAATCAGGAAAAGTCACAGAATATTCAGCATGCAAAGATGGATTCCTAAGATGCCTACACCCTATGTGGAATGTCTTATCAATCTCAGGGTCAATGGGTCGTAATTCACTTAGGTTTCCTCTAGTCATGCACCAAAATACATTAATTCTAGTATACTCAAACGAACTCCAAATGACTTAAAAATTTGTAGGATTGTCCTTTGAGTTCTCATACTATACCACAAAAAAATCAGCTCAAAACTCAAAGTGTAAGTATTTTTAAAAAGTTTTCAAAAGTGGAAAAAATGAAGAAAAATCACAAAAAACATTGTTGAAAGATAGAAAATGGCATTTTCCGGACAATCCGAGTTTGGTAACTGGTAGAGCAGGTTTCAACAAGGCAAGAAATTCAATTTCACCCCAAATGCATATAAAATAATGCTGATTCCAATAACTAGAGCAAAAGTTATGGTCCTCTAAAGTTTGACTAAACATCAGTCCAAAATTTTCTTAAATCTCTCAAATCAGACCATACTAATTGCTCCTGCTATTTTTTCTATCAAGTTCAATGTCTTAGAAGTGGGGAGAAAAAATTTCAAGTCAAAACAAGCACCGTAGCAACCAGAACAAAAATCCACAAGTTAAATGCCAGAATCGGACACTATTCATGCATTATTCACTACTAGAAATGACACTATTCATGTGTCGCGACACTATTCACTTTACAAGACAAACAACACGCACACTACACAAAACACACTGGAATGGAAACAAACACTGAACAAAACAATAATATCACAATGAACGTATACCAACTCAACCACACGTGAACTACACACACACCAAAACACCAACACACAAACACAAACAAACTGAAAATTTTATTTCGAACAAAACTAAATGTCCCCGGCAACGACACCAAAATTTGATAGAGGTCGTACCCCACCAAATTAAAACAGTTAAATGCAGTATGCGAAAGTTAAAACAAGTCATCTCCCAACAACAAATGTTCTTGTTCAAAGCTTCAATTTTCATATTCAAACACAACACAATAACACGGGGGCGTTTGACAGATTCAGATTGTACGATTATAAAAATATATTTCAATAGTTTTGCAAATGTTAATAAAACGAATTAAAATCAGTATGGACTCGTTGAATTTGAATGAAATTTTACTCATCACAGGTCACGTAATTAGGATTTTTATCTCACCCAATCCACTCGTTCAGACCCATTTAGTGAGGGTTAAAAATGTGTTTCAATATGCAATTAAGCAATGCATACATCCATTCATCTGTGATAGTCAACCCAGTTCATTAAGCATGAACAAAATCAACATGAACAGCCAACCCAATCCAAAATAAAGCATTAACAAAAGAAAAGTAACCATTCACCACAAAATCAAGATGAAAAGAGACAAATCATGAATTCAAAACAGAACCTCAAAGTTCAATTGCATCTCCTTCAAGTAGTCAATACATTAAGTTAGAAATCCATGAAATTTGAATTAGGGTTCACCATAAATTGTGATTCAACCATTCCAATTGGCACAAAATGGTGCAGAAAACTTAAATTGGTACGAAACGAAAATGTGCAAAGAGAGAAAGGGTAAGAACGAAAACAACCAACAAAAATGAAAATGCTTCAATATAAATGTTACCCAAAGTGTAGAAAACGAAAATCTCAACAATTAGTGTTGTCCACTACTCATAAAACGTAAAAAAATGAGTAGAAAACGTGCAAAATTAACTTGTGCCTCCATGGGTCTCCTTCCAAAGCTTCAAAAACCTAAAATGGAGAGTGGGGAAGATGATGGGTGCAGCTGCATGAGCTAAGAGACCTCCCATTCGTGTGTCAAATCAACCTTGCCACTAGTATTTACAAAAATTTCACTCTGCCACTTAGAATTACAAAAATGCTACTATTGGGCCTCAAGTTTGGCCCATTCACTTAGATGACGTGGAAATGACGTGGCAATGATGTGGCAACACTCTTCAACTGAATATTAATGTCCAAGCTCCAAAATTGCTTCACCCAAATATCTAAAAATAATTAAAAACAAAAATTAGGCCAAATAATGTGAAATTAACCTAAATTCGGAACAATGGCCCACTAAAGCCCAACAGATGAAAACACACTAAAGATAAACAATTAAGCATTGAACAAATATCAAATGGGTACACAAAGGCTAGTGGAATGGACGAAAATAATGACTCATCATAGACTAAACTAGGCTTGAGGGGCCATATAAAACTCGGCTTGAGGGGCCAGTGCGAAATGAGGCTTGGGCCAAATTAAACTAGCTTGAGGTGGCCATATGAAACTGGGCTTAAGGGGCCAGTGCAAAACTGGGCTTAGGGGCTACACAAAGCTAGGCTTGAGGTGGCCAGATAAAACTGGGATTGATGGGCCAATGCGAAACTGGGCTTGGGCCAGGCTAAACTATGCTTGAGGGGCCAAATAAAACTGGGCTTGAGGAGCCAGTGCGAAACTGGGCTTGGGCCAAACTAAATTGGGCTTGAGGTGGCCAGATGAAACTGGCTTAGGGGTTAGACAAAGCTAGGCTTAGGGGCTAGACAAAGCTAGGCTTAGGGGCTAGACAAAGCTAGGCTTGGGGGACCAGATAAAACTAGGCTTAAAGGGCCAAAGCGAAACTAGACTTAGGGGCTAGACAAAGCTAGGCTTGAGGTGGCCAGATAAAACAGGGCTTGATGGGGCCAGTGTAAAACTGGGTTTAGGCCAGACTAATCTGGGCTTGAGGGGCCAGTACGAAACTAGGCTTGGGCCAAACTAAACTAGGCTTGAGGTGGCGAGATAAAACTAGGCTTAGGGGCTAGACAAAGCTAGGCTTAGGGGCTAGACAAAGATAGGCTTGGGGTGGCCAGATGAAACTTGGCTTAAGGGGCCAGTGCGAAACTGGGCTTGAGGATATACAGGTCATTCATACGAATGAAGAGGACCATCAATTCGAGAACTATTAAAGAAGCAAAATTTGCATCTTTCTCATTTTCTTCATTTTGAAACAAAAGGATTCGACAATCGTTCATGTGAATGAAGAGGGTTTCGGTCCCAAAAGTGACAAGAATTTTTTTTCATTTCATGAAAAAGAACAATGATGCATGTACATGATGCATGATGATTAAGACATGTTATGAATTTTGCTTTCTGAGAATTTAGATGATTTATGTATGCATGAATATGCTAACATAATATGATATATGCATGAATATGCTAATATGATATATGCATGCATATGATAATATGATATATGCATGAATATGTTGGCATGTATGTGACTTTTTTTCTTTTTGAACCAAATACTACATAGAACTTAATTTTGCTAACACATGTTTGAATATTTTTTTGTTTGATAATTGACGTCATTTGTATGAATGCATGCAAATGCTAACACCTGGTATGAAATTTCTTTTTATGAATGCATGCAAATGCAAATGCTAACACCTGGTTAACGTCATTATGACTTTGTTTTTTAACATTTACATTATATGTGCATAAAAGTGCTGACACATGCTATGTATTATTTTTTTTAACATTAATTATGATGGGTGATAATGCTGTTATGTTTATTTCGAGCATGCATGGTGAATGATAATGTTGGCATGACTTATGGATTTTCTTTTTGAACACTAACAATATTAGTTATGATGAACATGTTATGATTTTATTTTGCATGAACAAAGTTGAAACTTTGATGTATGAATTAATTTATGAATGCATGATGAAAGTTCCTTTGTTTGTTAACTTTTTTCTTTTCACAAAAATGAATGATGTGTGTATGATTAGATATGAATCTATGCATGAAGCATGCCCTCATGTATTTTTTCACCTTTTACATTGTATGAAACTTATTTCAATTGATTCCCAATTTGTTATTTTTATATTTATGGAATCCTTTTGTCTTGATTTTTTTCTTTGAAAAATATTCTTTGGTCTAATTAGTTTATTTAGGAACTCTTTTCTATATCATTACTTTTTGAACACTATTTGAGTGACATACAGGAAATTACCAAAGGCCTTGGAAGGGATTAGATGAAGTAATTGACTAAAGGGTTGCCCTAATTTGATAGTTAAGAGTTTAGCTTCAGGACATGAAGTGTGTTTGGGCTTATCTCCGTTTTTGATAAAAAGATTAAGACTTCAAAATTTGCCCTAATTTAAGGGTATAGATTGGTCTCAGGGTGCAACATGTGTTTGGGCTTGCCCTTGTTGTTGATAATGTATCACACCTAGCCGGTTTTGCTAGTCCACCAACACATGTTATCCTTGACCGATAACCCATATCGGACAAGGCTGGGGGACTGGTGTACCGTACCTAACCGAACTCAATCAAGTAAATAGTACAC
>Ga0214543_1001227_pt1 | contig 48894 bp, 22 predicted proteins | sample CNSS2metaG_FD_160094 | JGI IMG/M metagenome (GOLD analysis project Ga0214543, IMG submission 160094) | Root nodule microbial communities from cowpea collected in UCLA plant growth center, Los Angeles, California, USA - CNSS2 | ecosystem: Host-associated > Plants > Roots > Nodule | place: USA...
TCATCAAAACTTTATACCAATTTAGTCCTTCATCTTTCAAATGCGTGAATTTAGTCCTTTTAACCAAATTTTGTTAAGTTTATCTGACGTTTCAAACACATTTTATGATAGTATTTAAGTTAACATGGAAGCAAAGATGTGTCAAACAGTGTAAATAATTTAAATACTATCATGAAATGCGCATGAAACGTCAAATAAACTTAATAAAATTTGGTTAAAAGGACTAAATTTATACATTTTGAAAGATGAAAGATTAAATTGGTCAAAAGTTTTGATGAGGGACTAATTCCAAATTTCCCTGAAACTTAAGGGACCAAAAACATATTTAACCCTTATTTAATTAATTAGCAACTTAATTTCTCTATAATTTCCATTTCTGCCCCTCTTGTTTAACCATTTTTACAATATTGACCAGAGTTGACTGTTGCTTTGACCAGTTGACCTGTTGACCAGTTTGACTGTGCAATAGCAGACTGACACATGGCTGAGTACTTTCTCTCTCCAGAATTAGGGTTTCTGTAGATGCAATGGAAGAATGAGGCTGACGGCTGTGCGGTGCAGATTTTGGCGAGATTGGCGGTGGCGCGCTTGCTGGCTCACGGTGCAAATGCAATTGCATGAATTCCCAGATTCGTTCTCTGTTCTGCATCTGGTCATGTGTTGCGCACGGTGCTTTGCACGTGCAGATTTGCATACGTGAGAAGTGTTGCTGGCTCGCAGGTTCTGATGTTGGCTCGTTCTGTAGTGGTGAAGAATGGATGTGTTGTTGCTGCATGGGTGGTACTGCGAGAATGTTGTTGGAGATGACATAGGTGCAGTGAAGGATGGTGGATCTTCTATTTGCGTCAAGTTCGCGCTTCCATGGTTGTGAAAATCTGTGTTGATGGTGGTTGTTGTTCTGGTTCGCGGGAGTTCACTGGTTGAACGTGATGGTCACGTCGTTGTTGGTTCGTGAAGGCTGCCATGGCTGCTGGTGCGTGAAAGGGTGAAACCTGCAGCTGCGAAAAATAGGTTGACGAAAGTGAGGAAGGATGGAGCAATGGAGGTTGACAAAAATGTGGTGGCCGTGGCTGGTGTAGGTAGTGGCTGCGATTGGTGCAGGTGGTGGAAAACGATGGTCGATGATATGGTGGCACGGTGGTTGAAAGTTTGACGACGAGATTGGCGGCTGCCGGCATGGTGATGGTGGGAAAGGAGAAAAATTAGGGTTAGGGTTTCATTTTGAGAGATGGTGACGTGGCAAGCTCTGATTTATCAATTTGGTGAGTGGAGGATAATGACACGTTACATCATGTGGTTGGACAGATTTAGAAGGTGAGGATTGCCATATGGCATAATCTGGTTGAGTGGAGTTTAAGTGGTAGGAGGAGTGCAACTTAGTAAAAATTGGGGGTGAAGAACAAGTTTTTGTGGTCCATTTGCAGAAGGACTGTGTAAAATAAAACTGGGGTGTATTTAGCTCCTGAATTATTCTTTTCCAAAATTTTCTGATTTTGGACTTATTTTGTAACTTTGAATATTTCAAATCCACACTTTTAATGACTCAAATTAAACTTCAGCTGCATGAATAAATGTTAGAATATCCAATAATATTTTATGCAACTAAAATCAATTGTTACGCCATATTTAACTTACGTACTCAATAAATATGATGAAGGCTTATCTTGTTTTCTTTTAGAGTTATGAATATGGTGAAGTTTTTTAAAGAAAGGTTTTTGAAAATTCCCACTGGACATTAAGATAGCATGCTATCTAGATGTGAAGGTTCATTTCTCAAGCTCATGAAAAGAAGAAGAGAGTTGGATTCAAGTTAACACACACACACGGATTCAACAATACTTAAAGAACAAATGAAAGAAGAAGCATAAAAAGTGGAAAGCATAGAAGATGAAGCATGGAAGAAGCACGCCACTCATAGGGGGGATCTAAGCCTACCAAGCCCTAGAGATGAGTGATGGTGCTGCCACTTGCAAGCAAGATAAGACAAAGGTGAGTTCACTTCTAGGAAGGAGAGCTCACGGAAAAACAATGGTTGAAACACAATAGTTTAGCAACAAAATGATCAACCTTTTATAAGACAAGGAGCACCCTTTAAATAGGAGTTCATAGGGGTCCTTTAGCAATTACAAAAACATGGAATGGACTAATATGCAAACCCTAGAAACCTAACACATGTGCATTCTCGGCCAAGTGATGGATTATGATTGGTGGATGCATTCCCATGAGGATTCTAGGCCAAAAGAGGAAGGAGACCAAGTAACCTTCAAAGGAATAAACCAAAAAGGCAAAAGGAGACAAGGTACATGTCTACTTTTGCTTTTGCTTTATGCTTTTTGCTTTCCTCTCTCTTCCACATCATCTAAGTGCTCTAATCATCATGTGCCACCTAGCCATGCTCTACTTCTTCTTAATTACCTAAAAAGACAAGACAAACAAGGATTAGCATGTTGGTTTAAGTTAATCTAATCTTGGTCAAAAGGTCAACTTGGGTCAAAGTTAACAAGTCAAGCAAAATAAGTCAACTCTAAACAAACTTAGGGAATTCAAACTAAAGAAATGCAAAACAAAGATAAAGATGATGGAATAGAATACTCCCCTCTAGACATGCTTCTAGTGATCCTTCTTGAGGGAGCTTCTAAGGAGGTGGTGGTGGTGGTCACGCCTTCATCAAAATCCAATAATCACAAATCCTAATTAAATTAATCCTTAAGCACAAAAATTCTATTATATCCCCAAATTTAAACATTAAATGAGGGAAATAATTTGAACTCACCAGTTACCATCTACAATGAAGGATTTGTCAATTAGCTCAAATTTTTTAGGTGGTGGAATTCCAAATTCTTATGGAAACACATGCTCTTTGAGATCCTTAGATATGTTTGATAATAACTTAAGTGAAGAGTTTCCAATTATAGTTTGAAACTTGGCTGGATGTTCTAGAAACTCGTTACAAGAAACGATCTTGCGTGCAAATAAAATCAAAGATACATTACTAGATTTCTCAATTTTTGCAACCTTGAAAGTGTTGGATCTTTCAACAAATGAATTAAGTGGCAAGATACCAAAAGATAACAAATTGCCATATAAGAGAAATATTTTTCAATCTATTTAAAGACAATAGAATGTAGAATTCTAAAAGCATTTGGGAATGCATGATCTTTGCTGTTATTTGACATATCTTATAAGGAGGTGGTGGTGGTGGTCACGCCTTCATCAAAATCCAATAATCACAAATCCTAATTAAATTAATCCTTAAGCACAAAAATTCTATTATATCCCCAAATTTAAACATTAAATGAGGGAAATAATTTGAACTCACCAGTTACCATCTACAATGAAGGATTTGTCAATTAGCTCAAATTTTTTAGGTGGTGGAATTCCAAATTCTTATGGAAACACATGCTCTTTGAGATCCTTAGATATGTTTGATAATAACTTAAGTGAAGAGTTTCCAATTATAGTTTGAAACTTGGCTGGATGTTCTAGAAACTCGTTACAAGAAACGATCTTGCGCGCAAATAAAATCAAAGATACATTACTAGATTTCTCAATTTTTGCAACCTTGAAAGTGTTGGATCTTTCAACAAATGAATTAAGTGGCAAGATACCAGAAGATAACAAATTGCCATATAAGAGAAATATTTTTCAATCTATTTAAACACAATAGATTGTAGAATTCTAAAAGCATTTGGGAATGCATGATCTTTGCTGTTATTTGACATATCTTATAATAGCTTCAATGATGAGCTTCCAAAGATAATTTCTCACCTATCATGATGTGCTAGGTATTCATTGAAAACATTAAGTCTAGGCAACAATAAAATCAATGGCACAGTACAAGACTTCTCAACATTCACATCTTTAAAAATATTAAATCTTTTTGAAAACAAGTTAAATGAAGTTATTCATATGGATATTTGATTCCCACTACAATTGGAGGCACTTTACATGTTTTCAAATTCCTTAAAAGTTGTGATTACTAACAACCATTTTGCTCATATGTTTAACTTACAAGAATTGTATTTATGAGACAACTCTTTGTGTTTGACATTTACTCAAAATTGGGTCCCACATTTTCATTTGTTCAAGATAGGATTGAGATCTTGTAAGTTAGGTCCAACATTTCACACATGGTTGCAGGCACAAAATGAATTTGACGATATTGACATTTCAAATGCTGCAATATTAAATATTGTCCCTATATGGTTTTAGGCTAAATTATTAGTCCAAAAATTGAGAAAATTGAATATTTCATACAACAATCTATGAGGTATACTTCGAAATTTTCCAACAAAAAAATATTCCTAGTTTCATGTCTCTCGAATCAAATTAGGTTAAAGGTCTTATTCCTCTATCTTAATGAAATTCTTGACTTCTTGATTTATCAAATAATAAATCCTCATATTCTTTTTTATTTTTTTATGTGAAAGTGGTTCAATTAAAAATTTATTCCATTTAGATCTTTCATATAATCAATTATCCGAACATAGCCCAAATTATTGGAGACAATTGAACTCATTGGTTTATTTAGATTTGAGCAATAATTTTTTAGAAAAAATTCCTAATTCATTTGGATCACTTCTTGATGTTCAAGCATTGTTGTTGAGAAATAACAATTTAGTGGGAGGAATCCCTTTCTCCTTGAGAAATTGCACAAAGATAGTAATGCTTGATATGTCAGAAAACAAGTTATCATAGTCCATCCTTGATTGGATTGGAACAAAAGAAGAATTGCAAATTTTATGTTTAGGAAGAAATCAATTTTTTGGAAGTTTACCATTAAAGATTTGTTTTCTAAGAAATATTTAACTCTTAGATCTCTCACTCAAAAAAATTATTAGGAAAAGTTCCTAAATGCATAGGAAACCTAACTTAAATGATTCAAACAACATCTTCAATGGATTATGCCGGTGATTGGTGTTTTTTCAACAATATTGCTTTCCGAACCAACATGTCTTATGATTTGAATGCACTATTGATGTGGAAAGGTTCAGAACAAATGTTTATGAATAAATGTTTGTCACTTTTAAAAAGTATTGATCTCACAACCAATCATTTCTTAGAAGAAATTCCTGTAGAAATAGAGAAATTATTAGGATTTATTTCATTGAACTTATCAAGAAACAATCTGACTCGGAAAATTCCTTTAAAGATTGGAAATTTAGTATTCTTTGATTCTCTTCAAAGAAACGAACTTGTTGGTTCATTTCCCCTATGTCTTACTCAAATTTATAGACTTGGTGTGTTAGATTTGTCCTATAACCATCTAATTGGAAAAATTCCCACTGGCACACAATTACTAGGATTTAATGCATGAAGTTATGAAGATAATATCAATTGTGTATTGGGGATGGGTCAACATAAGAGCCAAGTGTTTAAGTTAATGAAGATCAATTTTCATTTTTCAATAACGATTTTTATTATAAATGTCACATTCAAATTTGTTGTAAGCTTTTTGATGGTATTTCGCTCAATCTTATTGAAACATTTTTTACATTATTCATATTTCAACATTTGGAATAATTAGAAGACAATATTCATGTCAAACTAGCAACCTTTGCTAAAATACTTAAGGTGAAGGGAGCAATAAATACATGTGAAAAGTCTTGCACCAATCAACAACAACAACAACAAACAACAGGAAGAACATAACAAGAAAATTCAAGGGAAAAGCTTTTGGAAATTGCAAAAGCAATGGCTAGAGTTAGGAAATCAAGTTCCAAATAATAACCAAGACAAAAGGAAATCGAAGGAAATTCTAGCACAACATTGGTGTCAATGAAAAATGTTATAGCTCAAATACATAAGTCAAATGAAAAAGGGCAACCTTAAAAAAATGATGATATTGCAAGATGAAAACTCAAGGAGAAAGAAGAAATTCAATAAAAAAGCAATGATGGAAGATGATGAACCAATGATGAGAGAACAAGGTAATAACAAAAATAAGACACAAAAAACCTCATTATCTATGCAAATGTCGACTGATGAATTTCTCAAATTAAATAGACAAGTTGAAGGAATTAGAGTTAGAAACTAAAAGTGATGATGAAAAATATACTGAAGAACAACATGAAGAATTACATGCAAACCAAGATTAAAGTGTTGTTGATATAAATGTCCTACAATAAGGTAAACACTTCAATTTTATTAAACCATAAAATTAATACTTATTGATTTGCTTATGTGATATTTCATATGTTATCTTAACTTTTAAATAATTATGTCTAAGAAAAAAACAAGAGGACCACCTTAATGCCTACAAATACATGCAAGAGGCACTGAAGACTGTCAAGAGATTATATTGGTTGATGGGGGAGAACCTATTGGTCCAATTGAAAAAATTGTACCAAACTTTGATTTACACAAACTTCAAAGAGGTGATAAAAGATAATAAGACTCATATATGAAAATATGTTTTGGTATGGTTAGAACACTTTTGACTTTCTCTCAATTAAATTGGTATGGAAATATTTGATACAGGTGAAAATATAATTGGATCATTTCTGTAGGAGAAATTCATTATCTCTAATACAGGTGAAAAAGTAATGTTGTACCAAGAGAAATGTTGTACCAAGAGAAATCATTATTTAAAGTACTCTTGCTTGAAGGAGCAACTAAAACATCGTCCATCCAATACTTTAAAAGATCATTTCAAGCAGTTGTTGACATATTGGAAAAATTCCATATTCAACTAAAACATCATCCATCCGATACTTTTGTTTAACTTTAATTACTTTTTTCTCTATAATGCAGAGTATTGGTAAAAAAAATGTAGCTAATAGAGCTAAACAAAAGTATATGCATCGCATGGACCAATAAACTTTGTTAGAATTCGTGCTCAATTGGTATTAGTAAAGTAATGTTTGATTATTTCTTGTTTTTCCATATCTAATGTGGAAATGTATTTTAATCATATTTGTTAATGCAACATGCAAATAAGAAAAAAAGGGAAGAAATGACTCATGCTAAAATGGTCATCAAAACTCGTCAAGCTCTTAAAGAAAAAGTAGTGGGTGAAGAAACACAAAATGTTATTGTAAATATTTTATGATTTAATCATTAAGTGTGTCTAAAATTTATAAATTTTTAGTCTTCGTTGTGTTTTTCTATTATGCTACACAAAAAAGTTCCATTGAAAATTCAAATGATTTAGTGGAACAAAAATTTGAATCTTTGTTTGGAAAATAAAAGCATAGTTGAGTGTGTTGCTATGGAAGGACTATGACATCTACAATGTTGAAGAAAAATGAAGAAATTGCTTTTATAAAAATATTATATGAAGATAAAGTGAGTGGCAAGGCAAAACAAACTAAAGATTTGCAAACAATGGTCAAATTCATGCTCAACCAATGAAATCCATAATTAGATGATGATGTTGTAAATGAATTGATGGCACATGATTTGGTCAAATTCATTTGCATTAACATATAATCCTAATTAAAGTGATTATGAACTACAACTATAATTAAACACAAATTCAATATTTCTATTCTTATGGATAATACTATTCTTGAAGTATGGTTATTGATATTTATTTTGGGTAATATTAATGTTGCTGAATTATGCCTCTTATTGTTGTTTACAATGATATGTTTTTAATGTTGAATTAAGCATATATTGTTGTTTTCAATAATTCTACTACTGGCTTTATTTCCATTTTGCAATTTAATGCATGGGTAATTTGACTATCTCTCTAAAAAGAAATAATAATAATTATAATGATATTGAACTTGTGTACTTGTTTCCTCGTGTAGGTGTCCAAATCCAAGAGGTTGGTCAAGGATACAACATTATAGTGAATCATCTAATGGTAGGCCTTCTAGTCAAGAAGGGTTCTATAAATTTGTTAGTAATCTTAAAAACTGATTTGACTTTGTAATAAAAGAATAGGCATTAAACAATAAACAATTGGTGTTATTTGATTTGATTGAATGAAACAAATATATACTTATGCATTACAAAAAGAATTCTTTAATGACATGCATACTAGCTAATGTGTTGTTCATGCTTCTACATCTGATGCAATAAAAGATACAACTTTGTATTGAAGATTTTCTATATACTAGTATAAAAGGCTTATTAGAGACATCTTTGGGGTGAAGATTAGGCCATGCCATTATTCTGTGTATAGCCTGTTAAATTCTAAGTCAATGTTGTTTTAGAATAAAATTAATGTTTTAGACATAAAATATATTACTTCCTTATGTTACAAACTTGACTTTTCTTTCTTTATTATTATTATTATTATTATTATTATAATTTTAAATAAAGAATGTGATGAGAAATTAGGGGGGACTATTTTGATATTCAGTTAGGAAAAGGATATTGATGCCATAATCAAGAAAGATGAGAACATGGGTGATTGCAATTGGTTACCTTGATAAGATCAAGATTGAGGTTCTTATAACTTCGAACTCCACAAAACTCTCACAAAAAGAAAACTCAATCTTCTTACAAAATTAAGAAAGAGAGATGGAGAAAAAGAAAATTAGTGAAGAAAAAGAATTAAAAGAGGAGATATTGAGACAAAAGAAAATAAAGACGGGGAATTGAGAGAAAAAGAAAATAAAGAGGAGGAGTTTAGAGATAAAGAAAATAAAGATAAGGAGTTGAGAAAAAAAAGAAATAAAAAGGATGAGTTGAGAGAAAAAAATATTCAAGAAAAATATATAGAAGAAAAAATAAATAATGATAATAAAGATAATGTCTTTTATGGTTGTGCAAATATTGTTATTTTGTCCGTTCGGCAACGAGAGAAACCATTTTTTATGAGATGTTTCAATAATAACACATTTGGCATAAATCAATCAATTGTTTTTGCAAGGATTCTAGTTATGAAATGGAAAATCAAAAGGCAAATCTTTGATTCGGGTACTATGTTCTTTCTCTTGGAAGAAGACTAATCATGACATTCAAGGACAAATGTAACTGAGAAAGGAGGGAGTGATATGATATTGAAGGTATTTTGAGTTTTTATGCAATTTTAATCTATTAATTAAATCGTTGTGAGAGTTGTATGCAGTTTTTAATTATAAGAACCCTAATTTTGATCATAACATATGACGATCATTCCCATGACTTATCAGATTATTTTCTTTATTGAGTGTGACATCGATATCCTTCCCCAAACTATAGATCAAAATGGTCTCCTTGATTTCTAATCATTTCAACTTCGTTTTTATTTTCAAAAGTTGTGGAACATATACCTTAGAATAGGAATTACTTTTCGAGTGATATTAAGATCAATATTGAGGACATTTTGATGGTAAATTTCCTTCTTCTTTTTTTTCTTTTATCAATATAGAAATAATTACCAATCATATTATTATGGATTAAATATGTTTTTTGTCCCTTAACTTTTAGTGAAAATTGAAATGCGTGGATTTAGTCCTTTTAACCAAATTTTGTTAAGTTTATTTGACGTTTTAAATGCATTTCTTAGCTAACATTGAAGCGAAAATGTGTCAAATATGTTAAAACTCAAATGCTATCATGAATCGTATTTGAAACGTCAAATAAACTTAAAAAAATTTGGTTAAAATAACTAAATCCACGCATTTGTAAAGTTGGGGACTAAATTGGACCAAATTTTGAAGATAGACTAATTCTAATTTTCACTGAAAGTGAAGGTCCTAAAAACATATTTACCCCTATTATTATTGTAAATAAAATCTCAAAAATCACAAAAATAACTAAAAGATTTTAGATTTATAGATGTGTTTCTCTCCACGTGTATTGATCCATAATATCGCTTTTAAATAAAAAGTCTCATTCTGAAGTTTGTTTTAGGCCTTCCAAGCCCCTAAGCCACTCTTATAAGCAGATCTTCAGAGAATCAAGTTGAACATCTCAATAAATAGATAGTTCAAGCAACATGGCGGATAGTAAGACATATTCTTATCAATAATGAAACAATGTTCTTATATTGATTTTGAAACTTATGTGATAATGTGTTGGAATTTACTATAGGGTCATTCCTATTGTATAAAACATAGACATAGATTCCAAAATAGACACAATGCCTACCAAAATGGATTTATTTGTCATCTCTAAGATTACTTGGTGGTCTCGTAGTCCTTTTTATTAATTTAATTTGTATTTAAATTATAATATTATATGTATATAAGCCAAATAACATGGTATTTAATTTTTTTTATAAACACACCCTTCTTTTTGTTACGAAATTTTGGTAAGTATTATACCAAAATGCATTTATTTGTCATTTCCAAGTTTACTGGGTGGTCTCTTAATCCTTTTTATTAATTTAATTTGTATTTAAATAATAGTATTATATGTATATCAGCCAAATAACACGATATTTAATTTTTTTTATAAACACATCCTTGTTTTTGTTACGAAATTGGCAAGTGTACCAAATCATACAAGTAATGCAGTAGACAAGACCAAACATTATATCTCACAAGAACTAATGTGGTCTAAATTAATTGGTTAGTTACTTATAAAGGGTGAGAATAACAAAACGTTTGCAGGTTAAAGGAAAAATAAATGTAGAATATAAAATATAATGAGAATTGACATAGTGGAAACAAAGAACTTTATTTAGAAAAATATGAGATAAAAGCTTCATCGGGATTGGGTGTCACGATTCCATTCAAAGGAAAATCAACAAACAAAAAAAAAATTCAATTTTCGTATCTCACACTCGCATCGTTTGTAACCTTGTTTGATTTCGTCACAAACAAGCCTAAACTAAAATAATAAAAACTCTATGTCTTAGCAACTTTTAATATTGCGTTTGCACTAATGACCAATATGTTGATGCTTAAAAGTGACTTATGACCACATCTATGTCTAGCATGTGAAATTAAAAGTTTTTTTTTATCCTAACCAAGTTTTCCAAACTATTTTTCAAATCAGCTGGTACTCCCACATATGCACCATATCTAGAACATGCAATTAAAGATGATAAACTGGGTTTCCAAACTATCGTTCGTATCAGTATGGACACTTGTATGTATAAAAATCATAAACTATGCATTTGAAAAAGGAATAAAACATAAGAGATTATGGAAAAGAAATGTATTGAATGTAGAATTCACAGAGAATTAAGAATACATTACATCCAACCTCATGAATGAGAGAGTTAGCTACTCCTAGACTTACTAAATACTAGACCGATGTTGAGTTTGAGTGCCTCCTTCCGTCAGAATGCCCTTCTACCTTTAAGTGTAGAGATATAAAATTTCTTTCTCTCCAAGTGTGTCTTTTTGACGTATGCCAGACCCTCAATTCATAGACTTTCATCATTGGACTAAGCCTAAGATTTGGACTTGATTTTGTACTTGAATAAATTGTAAGAGATAATCCTTGATATATATCTTTTAATCTTTGGAGATTTCATATCTTTGAATTATTCTTCAATTATTCTGATTTATAATTAAGTAACCAACTTTGTGGATATCTGATATTATTGATAATCTTTACATATTCAAGATTTCACTCATTCTATTGATAATCTTCCTAAATCTCTAAGATTTCCACTTATTTGCAAAATATATTCCACACATTTATATTTTCTAATTTTATTAAATAAAACCTAAAAATAAAATAATAATAATAATAATAAAATATAAACATAAATAAAATAAAAATATGAATGCGAAGGTTTTTCTTCTTACAGCAATAAGTATAAATGCGCACTTTCTTTCTACAATTATAGTATAATATGGAAAACAAACGCATCACAAAAGTCTCCAATGGCGATTTTTTATAATAAATAACTATAGAAAAAATTTATCTTCTTTAGTTCAATACATAAAGTAAAGCAGGTTATTCTTTCACTTTATTCTTCACTTTCCGACGCATGGAAAATTGCTATTTGCAGGACTTCAAACACGGATGTATTCACCTTTGGACCTACTGCCATTATAATTCCTGTATTAATAACAATAGTGGTGGAAATGAGTACCTTTCAGTTTAATATATAGAAACTAGAACGCGGGTTTCACCTTTTGCTTTCCAAATTCTACCAACTTTTTGTAATATTTGCATTGCATCATACAACGTTGTGTATGTTTTCAATATTTACTACATTTTTTAACTCTTTATATATTTTTATATTTATACAATTACGCCAAAATAATTTACTATCACTAACTTATTTGCTAGTAATGAGATACGAAAAATATAATAACAATAAGCTTTTTAATTTTATATAATATTTTGTTCCTACAAAAAAAATACATAACATTACTTTTGACACTCCTGTAAACTGTTACATTGTACTAATTTGGACTCTTTCTACACGTAATGAAAAATCAACCATCTTAGTATTCAAAACTTGTTCAAAACTTGCTCAATGTGGGTCTTCAGAGTACTTTTTAATTTTAATATCTTTCAATATCTTAGAATCCACTCACTACGTTTGATGATTTATTTATTTTTATATAAAAGTGTCGTTTAGCGTGTGTAAGTTACCCTTCTTTTTCTCAAGTCTTGGGATAAGTCAATTGACTGGAATAGAATTTTTGCCCTAAAAAAGTTGTCACGATTAATTTATTCAACAACTACCAAATTTGGGTTCATACTATAAATCCAACAACATTTCATTTGATGGCAATTTCATTTTGGATGTAATGTAATTTATAGTTTATTTTAGGCATTCTATAAAATAAGAACTACAATTAACCGGAAACAATAATAAATATAAGACAAGAACAAAAACACACAAAAATTAATATAGTTCAATTAAAATATTTTTAATTCAAATCCATAGAAAAATTTACTATAAAAATAAGTTTTGTGATCCAAGAAGTTAAGAAAAAAACTTCAGAGATTACAATTCAGTCATTGCCTTTTAACATTTTATGAGATTATCAATACAAGAAAATATTAAGTTATAACTTGAATTTTATTGACAGAAACATTGTGTTAGTATCAACAAATTTTATAATTTAAATTATATACAAATCTTTTCCTTCATACCGAATCTCACCAAAACTGATTAATAATAGGTTTAAATATACATTCGGTCCCTATTTTTGTTGATTTTATTCAATTTGGTTCTTATTTTCGTTTTATGTTCAATTAGGTCCTCATTTTCGTCAAATTATGGTCAATTTGGCCATTTTCACTAACGGTGTAAACGTTTTTGAACCGTACATGCCACGTGTCAGCTCCTGATTTTTTTGATTTTTTTGATTTTTTTTAATTTTTTTAAAATTTTTTTAATTTCAAAAAAAGTGTCCACGTGTCAAGTCACAATTGTGCCACGTGTCAGTTTGTAGTTGTATTATTTATTTTTGTTTGATTTAGTCCCGATATTCGTTATTTTTGTTCAATTTAGTCCCTATATTCGTTATTTTTGTTCAATTTAGTTCCTATATTCGTTATTTTTGTTTAATTTAGTCCCAAATTTTATTATTAGATATTTTCTAAATTTAATTATAAATTATAATATTTAATTATTAATTGAATATAATTCTTAGATTCATATTGTTAAATAGAATATAATTATTTAAATATTATTAAAATATAATTATTAAAATTTCAAAAATATATATTAACATTTGTAAAATTCACATTTAAATTTAAAATATTTAATATTTTTATTACATTTTAGATATTAAAATCTAAAATATTTTATATGTAAATGTTAATTTTATAAATATTAGTTTATTTTTCTAAAATATTTTGAATATTTAAAATATTTTTATATATCAATTTTAAAAATATTTTAGAATATAAATATTAGAAAAAAAATTAATAATTATATTCTTATAATATTTTAAGTAATTATATTATATTTAGCAATTAAATATAGGAATTTATTTAATTTATAATTAAATTTAATAATTTATAATTGAATTTAAAAAATAATAAATTCAAAGGTCAATTTTGGAAAATATATTAATATAATTTGTATAAAAGATATTAAATTTAGTGTCAATTTGAAAGGGACAAAATTGATTTCTTTGAACAAAAATTAGGACTAAATTGAACAAAAATTGGGACTAAATTGAACAAAAATAAAGAATATAGGGACTAAATTGAACAAAAAAATAATACTACCACAAACTGACACATGACACTAGCATTGACACGTGGCACAAATGTGACTTGACACGTGGACCATTTTTTTGAAATTCAAAAAATTTTAAAAATATTTTAAATTTTTTTTTTAAAAATAGAAAAAATAAAAAAAACTAGGAGCTGACACGTGGCATGTACTGTTCGAAAACGTTAACTATTTAAACACCGTTAGGGAAAAGGACCAAATTGACCACAATTTAACGAAAATGAGGACCTAATTGAACATAAAACGAAAATAGGGACCAAATTGAATAAAATTAACAAAAATAGGGACCAAATGTATATTTAAGCCTTAATAATATTCGTTGATAAATCATATTTTTTATTACAAACAAAATTATCGGTTGTAATGAGTTAGTTGGTAATATTCGTTTGTATAATTTGGAGATTCTTTGTAAGCCGATCAAGTGAACATATGGTACAAGCTAACGGTTGGTGACATTGGAAATGTAGGAGAAATGTAGGAGAGTTGGTTGGAAATGGGAATTCTAGTCATTTAGTAACTAAGAGTGGAATTCAAAGTGAGAAATGAAATTTAAGGTTGCTGGAATGGGGTCCCTGTGTTATGCTTAACTACTGATTTGGGTGCATGGGATGTGATCCAAAAAGGGGAATGGTAAGAGTGCATGGTTGTTGGGTAGGCATTGGATCAAGTGGATTAGTATAATAGCAGGAGTTCACAATTTGGTGAATCCAAGGAGTCTGTTGGACTAATAGAGAAGGGTGCTTGGTTCTGCAAGGTGAACAAATTCAATAAAATTCATTTATTGGTGCGACACCTGGGGGTGGGAGTGGAACCGCCTGGCGATAGCTCCAAATCCAAAGAGCTATTGGTGCGCCTAGTGCTTGGTGGAGAGGTTCGTCCCACTATGCGATACTTGCAAGGTTAGAGGCTCTAGGGGCGCATTGCGCCTAGCAACATGTTGGTTCCGCTAGGTAGTCTGGAACTGGATTTCTTTTAGCAACTTTGATGCAGCGCCAGGCGATAATGCGTAGGCAAGACTTTGTATGCTTGGATGTTCATGGTCTACAATGCTTTGGTGATACCTTAAAGACCAACTTGCTGGAGTGTTCCTTGAGTTGTGGCTCGGAACGGTATCTCGTGAGTTATGGCTCGGATAGGGGGTACATACGTGACATTCCTTTAGTTGAGGCTCGTATTGGTATCTCTTGAGTTGTGGCTCGATTGGCGGATGAACACAAGAAATCCTTGAGTTGTGGCTCGGATTGACGAGTGTTATCGGTGTAAGTGTGCGAGCTGTGTAAGGCCCACTTACTTTTCTACCTTTATTTTAAAGGGCTGCCCCAAATGATTTGGGCCTAGGACTGGCCCATAAGGAACCAAAGCCCCTAAACCTGCTAAAACATGTAACACCCCAATTTTAGAATATCATGGAACGTTAGAAAATTTGTGCATTTAGCGAAAAAGGAATAAACATTGAAAATTTGGCATAAAAGAGTTTCGTGGGCCCCACAACTTTAAGGAGTGAGATAAATAAACATGGCATTGAACATATAGGCCACGCAAGGTTCGAACTCACGCACAATGACACACCACAAAAAACATCAACCACCACTATACTAGATGCTTTCTCAATACATATATTGCACGAATACGATTTAAGCTTATATTGTCCATCCACCATAATAAATTAAAATAACAAATCGTAAGCCCTTTTTCTAACTAACAGGAATCGAACCCCTGCACCAAAACACAATGAACACATGCATAACCACTAAACCATATATTTTTGTACACTACAATTTGCACCATTTAATTATATACACATATCTGCAACATTAAATATAATATTAAAATTTAAAATAAATAAAACAATAACTTAAATCATTCAATTAAAAATTATTTCATATTTCATAATTTCATAACCTAATTAAATCAAATAAATCAACAATATATTAATTAAGCTATTAATTTTTTTCCCATGTGTTTCCCTTTAGTATAATTTTTCTCGAGTCTTCTCACTTTCATTCTTCTCACTTTCAGAAAATAACCTCCTTTCTCTTAGAACGGTAACGCTCCTCTGCTAGGGTTTGGGATTCATCCAAGTTCAACTGAGTTCACCCCCTTTCTTCCACTCACGTAAGTTACTTTCGATGCATACTCTTCTCCTTTAGTTTAATCTTCGTGCTTGTTGTTAGGGTTCCTCATAATAAAGGAAAATAGACCAATGTCTCTTTTAAACCCAAAAATGTTGTTTCAACTGAAAGACCTTTACAGATGCTTCACATGGATCTATTTGGCCCATCTCGAACTATGATTCTTTGTGGTAACCTTTATGCAAACCAAAAAGGTGTTTTTCCAGGCTATGCTATACAAAGTCATGTATATAGAGTTTATAATAATAGATTAGTGACTGTTGAAGAGTCCATGCATGTTGTATTTGATGAAACTAACCTAAAGTTGCAAGATCAAGTGTCAAAGAATGTTGATGAAGAAGATCTATTATAGGAACAAATTTTTGCTGTAGAAAAGCTCTCTACTGTAGAAAATCAATCAACTGAAAAGGAAAAACAGTCGACTGAAAAAGCTGCAAACAAAAACTTGCCTAAGGATTGGATTCAGCCTAGAGGATTATCAAAGCACAACATCATAGGTGATATCAAGCAAGGAGTATCCACTAGACGTAGAATTGTATTTTATGAACATGTTACTTTTGTATCTCAAATTGAACATAAAAATGTGAATGATGCTTTGAATGATAGTAATTGGATTGTTGGTATGCATGATGAACTCAATCAATTCACAAGAAATGATGTGTGGTTTCTAGTGCCTAAAACTGATGATATGAATATAATTGGAACTAAATGGGTTTTTAGAAACAAAATGGATGAAAATGGTAACATTATAAGAAACAAAGTTATACTAGTTGCTAAAGGGTATAATCAAGAAGAAAGCATTGACTTTGATGAAACATATGCACCTATAACTAGGCTAGAAGGTGTGAGATTACTCTTAGCATATGCTTGCATGTATAACTTTACATTGCATCAAATGGATGTGAAAAGTGCATTCTTTAATGGTTTCCTAAATGAAGAAGTGTATGTATCACAACCTCCTGGCTTTGAGGATGATCTCTATCATAATCATGTTTTCAAATTGAAAAAGGACTTATATGGTTTGAAACAAGCACCACGATAGTGGTATGAAAGGCTAAGAAATTTTATTTTATCAAAAGATTATGCTAGAGGTTCAGTGGATAAAACACCCTTCATTAGAAAACATGAAAATGATGTTATACTTGTTCAAGTGTATGTTGATGATATCATTTTTGGTTCAAATAACAATTCAATGTATGAAGAGTTTGTTGTAGCAATGCAGGAAGAATTTGAGATGTCCATGATGGGTGAGCTTACCTACTTTCTAGGGCTGCAAGTCAAGCAACTCAAGCATGGAACATTTTTAAGCCAATCAAAATACTATTTTGACTTGTTGAAAAAGTTCAAAATGGAGGATTGAAAGGAAGCTGCCACTCCAATTGCTATAAATTGCCTTATGGATGCAGATGAGGCTAGCCAACCAGTGGATTCAACCAAGTATAAAGGGTTGATTGGGTCTTTGCTCTATCTTACAACAAGTATGCCAGATATTCAGTTTGATGCATGCTTATGTGCTAGGTTCCAAGCAAATCCAAAGGATTCGTACCTTAAAGTTGCAAAAAGGATTCTAAAGTATCTAAAAGGAACAATCAATGTTGGTTTATGGTATCCATGTGATTCTAACATAACTCTTAGTGGTTTTTCAGATTTTGACTATATGGGTGCAAATTGGATAGGAAAAGCCCAAGTGGCACTTGCCATCTACTTGGCTTAATTCTAATCTCATGGAATAGCAAAAAGCAAGCATGTGTGGCACTCTCCACTACTGAAGCTGAGTATAATGCTGTTGTACATGGTTGTGCACAAATCATATGGTTGGAGCAGCAACTTTTGGACTATGGTGTAAAGTTAAGTATGGTACCTTTGTATTGTGATAATACTAGTGCCATCAACTTAACCAAGAATCCAATACAACATTCTAAAACCAAGGATATAGAGATTAGACACCATTTTATTCGTGATCATGTTCAAAAGGGAGATTGTGAAATTCAATTTGTTAAAACTGAATTGAAGGTGTTGAGGTGCTGAGAGCCTATTTCAACAATTAAATCATCAAAGGTTGAAGTCTTTACTTGAACTTTCAGCGAAAGTCTATACTGACTTGGTGAAGGTGTTTTTCACCAATTTGGACTTTAAAAATGACATGATGTTGTCAAGTATCAAAGGTGTCCGAATGGAAATCAACAAGAAAGCATGGAAAGACGTGGCTGGACTCAAATCAAGGGGTGTGCAAGTGAGGAAAGGTGAAACTGTGGTTGTTTCAGAATTCAACAAGGTTCAATACTATGGCCAATGCTTGAGAAATCCTGCTACAGAGATCAAGCACTTTCGTGTTGGTGGACTCAAGGTAGATCAAAGGTTGCTTTGTATGATTGTCACAAGAATCATTATTCCACAATATGCAATCATTCAACATTGAATGAGAGAGATTTGATCTTAATGTATTGCATCCAACACAATATTCAAGTGGATTCACTATTACAGGAAAGAGTTTTGGCACCGGTTGTTTTGGCTATTATACCTCTGTTCAATAACCGAGGCATATTTGCACGAGGTAGAAAAGGGTGGGTTTTTGGCCTCGGTTATCAACTGAGGCATTAACTTCAACCTTAAGCCTCGGTTCTAGAGAACCGAGGCATAAAACCAATAATAAAAAATAAAAAAAAGAACCCAGGAAAGCTGAACAACAATGGTGATGGAGGAGCATGCAATATTGGACCTGTTTTTCAAAGCTAATCAATCCCACCAAGGGTACCTAAACACCAATGATTGCAAAAAAACTTAAACTTTACAAAAAAGAACCCAAGAACGACATAAACTTCACAAAAAATGAAAGTAAATTTGAAACAAATGCTCACCAAAGTTAGACGTTGAGTGGCGATGTGGTGGAGTTCTACGTTTGCATGACGGAGAATGGAGGTTGGGAAGAACGATGGAGAACAACGGAGAACGACACAAAGGAGGAGGAGTGAAGAAGAAGAATCGGTGCAGTGAAGAAGAAGAAGTGGCGCAATAAAGAAATGAAGTCTTTGCAACTCTTTGAAATTTAACCCTAGATAGAGTTTTAGGCCTCAGTTATTTAAACAACCGAGGCATAAGCCTTTGCACAAAATAAAATAATAAAAGAATGACAATTTTGAAATTTTAGCAAACTTATATGGCTCGGTTCTAAAACAACCGAGGCATATAGCATGTATAGACCTCAATTCTCTAGCAACCGAGGCATAAACCTCTGCATAAAATAAAATAATAAAAAAAAGAATGGCGATTTTGAAATTTTAACAAACTTATATACCTCAGTTCTAAAACAACCGAGGCATATACCATGTATAGGCCTCGATTCTCTAGCAACCGAGGCATAAACCTCTACGTAAAATTAAATAATTAAAAAAAGAATGGAAATTTTGATATTTTAACAAACTTATATGCCTCGCAAAAATTTCAAAATTGCCACCGCGATTTTATAGGTCTAAGTTTCTTTAAAACTGAAGCATATCACTCGAGTTAAAAAGTAAAAATTGCACTAGTGATTGGATATTTGTGTTTCGTGATCATATGCTCAAGGCCAAGAGACTCACAAATTTCAGGCTGCCTTATGTTGTTTTGGTGTCCAAGTTCATAGAGTACTTTGAAATTGATGTAGAAGATGAGCTGGAAGAGTCAACTGGATTGCTGAACCATACCTCCAACCAAAATCTACACAAAATAGGCTTTCTAAGGTGGGAAATGGTTGAATAGTTGCTGGTGCTGTAGTTAGTGGTGCACATGACCATGAAGCTGGCCCAAGTGGTGCAAATCAAGAGGAAGAACCTACTGTTGGACCCATGGACCTAATTCCCTAAAACCCTCCAAAGGACAGAAGCCTTGTGTACTCATAATTTGAGAGGATGATGTTGAATCAACTACATGAACTCAATGTGTCCCAACATGCACATCACAACTATTGCAATGAGAGATTCAATGCATTGAATGGCCAAATCCATGATATCCATGATCTGTTGACTTCATTCAAGACCAGAAATGATCCTCAAGATGACTAAGTGTGTTGGCTTTTAGGATCATGCATTGCATCCATGTGTTTGTGATTTTTCAGTTTGATTTCTGTCAGTTTCAGTTGGTTGTTTTTATTTTAAGTCGGTTGATTATAGCAGATTTATGCTTATTTTCTCTATTTTCAGTTTCTGGTGATTGTATCATGTTCTAGTATCAATGAAATGTTATGCACTGTTTGTTCTCTTAATGCATTTGTTCTATTTAATGAATCCAAAGGGGGAGAAAAATTGAGAATTGATCAAATTGGACTAAAGTAGAAGCATTAAAAGTGGAATCAATAATCAAATATGAAATTGAACACATATTATTGATAGGGGGAGCATTTGCATCTGTGTGTGTTTATTAGCTTGTATATACTGCTCTTGGAAACTATTTTTCAGGTTCACAAGTTCAAACTTGAATGTCACTTCATCAACTCAATGGTATCCAACCAATGGAAACAATTTGCAATGGAAGATAGAGGTTGGCTTCATCAATTCATGGGGAGAATGTTGACATGTGAAGCCAGGGTGGTCTGTCTCATGAAGATTTGATGAAGCTTTGTTGAACTACTTGGAGCCATTACCTTGGAATAATGCCTACATTGATGAAGTTAAGGAGATTTGATGGTATCCATGTTGATTAAGTCTTGAACACGTGCTCTCCACATGGATTAATCATTAGGAGAGAGTATTTGATGTTTGTAATTCACATTATAGACCTTGTAGCATTAATTTGATGTAATTGGTGTTTGTTGTGTTTTTTAATCTGTTGAAATGTTTTTCAACAGGTTAAAATGTGTCTTTTAATCTGTTGAATGGTTTTTCAACAGGTTAAAAGGTTAGCTACAATAGTCTTAAACTGTGACTTATTTAATTAGTTGATTTATTTTTTAATCGACTGATTTCACTTTCACTTAAGTCAAGTGAAATCAACTAATTGATTTGGAAATCAACCTGTTGAATCTCGTAATAGTTTGACTATAAGTGTTGTGATTTTCGAAATAGAGACAACTTGATCATTTTTTCGCGCGAAATTGTTCTAGAAACCTTTGAAATCTCTCTCTTTCGTGATCATTCAGATTGCAGCTGTTGAAGATTGATCTTGGATCAATTCTTGGAGCTTTTGGCTTGTGTTTGAATCTTGGAGAAGGTGTTTGTGGTAGGTAGGGTTGTGCTACCACTGAGTTTGATCTTTCTCAAGCTTTGTGTGTGTGCTTGGTGGTTTTCCAAGTCTGCAAGAGGGTTTTTGCTGTGCTGTTGTGATTCTTGTGTGATTCAAGAGTCTTTGGTGTGTGTTTTGCTTATTTTGAAAGTGTAAGAGTGTAAACTTTGTAAATCTTTTGAAATAGTGCAAAGTCAAGCTTAGGTTGCCTTAACAAACTGGATATAGGTTAGGTTTGAGTAAACCAAAATAAAAATTTTGTGCTCCAATCTTTTCTCTAACCCTTCTCTCTTGCATAATCATTTAAAGTTTAAAGAACTTGAATTTAAATCATCGTTTTCATATTCTTGAGTGTTTTGATAGCATCTGCAACATAGAGCATGTTTGCATAATCAGTTAGAACATGTCTTGTTTGTTTTTGTGCATTTATTCTTGGTTCAAATCTCAAATCTACATTTATGCATTTTTCCTAGTATTTCAGTCGACTTTTTTTCTATTTCAATCGATTGATTATACCAGTACAAAATCTGTTAGTAAAATCAACCGACTAACTCTATTTTTAAACCGATTGAAAGTATATTGTCCAGTAGTTGTTACATCCTAACTTGGTGATCGAATTGATTCAATTAAATATGGTTTTTTAGCTTTTAAAAGATAGCCTAAACTTTTAACTAGCCAACTCAACCCCCCTCCCCCCTCCCTTCTTGGCATTTCAACCATTTCAAAACTAACAGTAAAGACACTATGGGAACAAAGGAACTAAGAGTCTTGCTATATTGTAATGAAAGAGTACCATAGCCAAAAAATGAACATTTGTCATATTATGTTGAGTTTTCCTGTAATAGGGAGGATGACCAAAGAATGTCTTAATATATTGTATTTTCTTTTTTATGTTGTTAATCTTGTTATATACGAGTTGGGATAACCCAATTACCCATAAATATATTTGTTTTTGCTGATAAAAAAGGAAATGTACATCCATTTAGAAGTACAAATTTTGTAATGGTAACTAATTTAATTGAAATCTAATTAATTTTTTTCTTTTGACAAAAAAAGTTTATGTCCTAACTCTTTCAATTTCATGTGATATCGAAGATAAAGAAAGTGAAAAAGGTGAAAAGGTGAAAAGACTTGTTATAAGGGTTCCTATAACCCTAAAATGTAAATTGATTTGAATTTCGACAAGCTTGATCTTATATTGATTTATAATTATTTATATTATGTTGAATTATTAATGACTTGAACTTTACTGTGATCAGTTATGTTTAATTTGACATGGCCAAAAGATTTCTAAATTATTGATAATTGATATTCTCAAAATATTTGTTTTTTTATCGGCAAAATATTTGTGATGATTTATTAAAAGATATGATGGACTTTATGGTGCTTTTGGATGGGGTGTAATTACCATGATGAGTGTCTGCTAATGTATAACATGACACTTTGTTTGCATAATTTCTTCATATGCAACTCGATTAATTAAAATATGGTTGATATTGACCTTGTCAATTTTACAAGTGAACCTTGTTTTTGGATTAAATAATAAAGTTTGATTTAATTCTTTAGAAATATTTTCGGAAATATCTTTAAAAATTGGTTTAATTATACTGTTGAGAATAATTTATCTAATATTTTTGCTAAAAGAAAGAATTTTCACTCAAGTATGTCTTATTTTGGTTTGAACAAAAATAAAGTTAAAAATAACTTTAGTTTTAGCCTTATTTTTGCTTAAAAAAATATCATTATAACTCAATCCAGTTTCTACCTAATTTTCGCTCAAACGAACATATTTTCACTTGAGCAAATATGTTTTTCTCAAGCTAAATAAATCTTTTTACTTTTTTTATTGAATGTGAATGTTTTGATAAATTCAGATGGACTATTGATTCCTATATGTGATTGCTTTATGGCTTTACTTAATTAAGTTATATTGTATTACAATGCTTATTAATTTGGATGGAGCTTGCATGAATTTGAGGTCATACATTTAGATGATATGTAAATCATTGTTTGAGTTTTTTTTATTAAGTACTGAAATGTTGTAATATAGATCTTCTAACTTCATTAATGATCTAGGTCACATAAACTCATATATCAGGTGGTGATGAGAAACTGAGAGGGAAATTGTCACACACCATGTCTAAATGTGTGAACCTAGGTTATGATGAATTTAGGGTTCACTTGTGGATCATGTATTGAAATGAATCATTGAGTCAAATAAAAGTCTCTAGTGTATGTATTTAAAAATGAATCTTACAAAAGGTGTGAATTGAGGTTCTACTTGTTGAATATCTTTCACTATAATAATAGTCATGTGTGATTTTTCTGATTTTTGAATATATGTGTTTTGATGGAATTGAATTGTTTTTTGTTATTTTATTATAATGTTTTCTTACATATTTTTTAATTAAAAAATTATATCAATAGTTCATTATTATATGTGCTTGTTATATTTTGTTGTGAACTATTCAATGATTGATTATACTTTGATGGCTTTATAGTATATTTAATAATTTTAATTGTAGAGTGTTATAATTTTAATCTTTTGTGTAATATGCATGAAAGACCGATGTTTAATTTTTCGATAATGACTAGATTCATCGAGTTTCCTTTCATATTTGGCACTATTTTTTAATAATGTACATATACCCCAAGTAATTTACCATAACAAACTCATTTGCTATAGTAACATGATATGACAATATTATAAGGACTTAAAATTGAATTTTGTAAGGCCCTCTTATTTAAGTCCCAATAGTTAAGGGCTGTCCCAAAATCTAATGGGCCTAAGGGTTGGCCCATAGGGTGTTCAAGGTCCCTAAGTCAGCCAAACCCTCCCACTTCTGTCATTCTTGCAGAAACAATATTCTCACACTCTCCTTGTTTCTCATAGAAGCTCTGTTAGGGTTCAGCCACTGATTCTCTTCAAGTTAGCTCAAACCAATTTTCTACTCCACGTAAATCAGTTTTCAGCTCATACTCTTTCTCCATTCAGTTTATTCTCTATGGTTACACTAGGTTTTGTCTGGGTGAACTTGTTTTAAACTCGTTCTGCTATTTTGCCAACTCTGAATATGTTCTTAGAGCTACATGTGCTCCACAGTTTGGGTGTCGAATTTCTTGGCTACCATTTTCCAGGTAAGGGAAGTTAGGGTCTTTAGTACCTTCCAAAAACCTACTTGTTTTCAACTCGGTTTCTTGTCTTGTATGGATTGTATGCTACTATGAATGTGTGGAATGCTTGGTTACATTATTTGGATATGTATGCATGGCTGTTGCAGGGAGAACAATGGCGGAGATCTGATAATCTCGCTCAAGCGAGTGGATCTTGCCTAAGCGAGAGTATCAGAAAACCCACCCAGGTGCCGCGTGAGCTGTCGCTTAGGCGACAAGCGACTATTTTGAGCGAGAGTCCATCTCACTCAAGCGAGGAGGTCTCGCCTATGCGAGAGTACGTGACAGTGCCACTGATCATTACTTCGAGCCCTCGCCTAGGCGAAAGGAGCTCGCCTGAGCGAGAGACCCTCTCACCTGAGCGAGATCTTTCTGCCTAAGCGAGGAGCTGGGCGAGGAGTGTGCTTGTTCTGTTGTTTCTCTGTCCTTGTATGTTTGCCACATGTTTGGGTGAATTAATATGTTAAAAGCATGGGATGAGTGATGTGCATGTATGGAATTGGTTCATGGATTGAATGTGATGAGTTTGGTATGGTTTTGGTATGGAATATGAATGAAGGTTGGTTATAAAGTTTGGCATGAGATTGGTATGCATGATAAGTACCTACTTGGTTGGTGAAACATGATTTGTATGTGGTTAGGGCGTAATTCCATGATAGTTTCGTGGTGGTGCCTCATTGGTTAGGGCATAGTTTAATGAGGCTCTAGGTGAGACCTCATGGTGGTGCCTCAGTTGGTCGAGATGTAATTCCATGACCCTTGTTAGTGGGAGTTTATGGTGGTGCCCCATCTATATAATTTAGTAAGGATTCAAGGTAAGGATTGCATCCTGACACTCTAAAGAGTCAGTTAGTCTCACATAGAGCGTACTGACCCGAGTGGTGAGAGTAGCAGGAGGCCTGAAACCCATTAAGGGCTAACCTTGTGTGTGGGGGATGAGACACTAGAACAATTAGCTCGGTAGAGCAGCTCGGTAGAGTAGTAAAAGCCACCATAAGTGCAAGCATCCGCTGAATCCGACTAATTATATGTATCTGGATGAGTCGTGTCCGAGTCTTAGTGTATTGTTTGCAAGTCATAACATGATTGGTTGGCTTATGCATCTTGAACTATAAAATTGTATGTAATTGTATGATAAACCATTTTCCGCTCTGACTTACCTTTTTGTTTGTTGTTTGTCTTGCTTGTGTGGTTCTCTCTTTTTGCAATGATTATCAATTTATTAGTGTGAGCAGATGCGAGAAATCCTCGTGGCCAACAGGGAAATGATGACTCCACTGCATAGCCTGTTTGGGCTGGATTCCTTTTGCTTGGGCTTTTCTTTTAGGGCTACGACCATGTATTGCCTTGTCTTTAAATTTTCTTTTAAAATATTGTCGATACATTATGATACTATGTTAGCGTCATCGTGGTGTGCCTGAGTTTCCTTCTTGTTTCTTTTGGACAATTGTAAGGAGTAATGTTTATACTACAGGACCATGTTTACTACGTTATTCTGTGTGACGCTCCCTTTAATTAGGATATTAATTAAATGGGGTGTTACAAATATCATAAAATAATATAAAAAATCACAGAAAATATACAAATTTATAATGGTATTATTTTCGTACAATATTTTATTTCTAAATAAAAATAAATAGTATTAATTATTATTCATGTAAATTATTAAATTGTATTCATGTAGACTGTTTCTATGTCGTTATAAAAAATTAACCATCTTGGTACTCAAATAAAGATATTACAAAAAGGATTTTTAAATCTATTAAAAAACAATTGAATTGTGAAATGCATTTTCAAATCACTTTTCATTTCAAGAAAATTTTCCATTAAAAATCAATTTTAGAGAAAAAATAATTAATTACTATAATCTAATGATTAATTTCGATATTAATTTATAAAATTAAAAATTATTACTTAATTTAAATATTAATTATTTTAGTATCTAATCTTGATAACTAATTTTGAATACTAATTTAGTAAAACAATTATAATTATTTTAGTAATCAATAATTTTTATTTTTATAAACTTTTTATCATTAAAATTAATTATTATTTAAGAATTTTTTCATAGTTCATTATAATTGTAATCATGAATTTGATGGTTTATTTCATCATATAACATCTTGACATTGGAATGAAGTTCTTGCCTTAATAAAAAAAGGGTCGGGTGATTGATTTATTCCACAACTACCAAATTTGTCTTCATACTATAAAAGCAACAACATTTCATTTCGTAGCAATTTCATAGTGGATGCTACATAATTTAAAGTTTATTGTATTCATGAGATAAAATAAATTATATTCGTCTATGCAAATTGAATAAAATATAGTGATTAATAAAATACCACGACCCACGAGTGAGAATGAAGGATGGGAAAGCAATTAAGGAGAGTGAGAAGAATAGGTAATTTAGGAGTTTGTGTGTCTATAAATGTGCGTGTTGGGACAGCTAAATTCATAACTCATATAAATCTAATTCTACTATTCAGTGTGTGTCTCTGTGATGATAATGAAGAATTTGAAAGGGACGATGTTGGTGGTGTGTGTGGTGTTACAGATTGCTTATGGCCAAAACCCAATGAGATGCATTAGAAAGGAGAGGGAAGCACTCCTCCAATTCAAGGCTGCCATTGTCGATCACAACGGCATGCTCTCTTCTTGGACCACTCCCGACTGTTGCCAATGGGAGGGGATCCGCTGCAACAACCTCACCGCCAATATTATCAGCCTCGACCTTCATGGAGAAGTTCATTATGAATATTTTTCTCGTGGCAATTATGAAGTCTCTCAACGTTACATCAGCGGAGAGATCCACAGGTCGTTGATGAAGTTGTCACAACTGAAGTATTTGAACCTCAGTTCCAATGCTTTTCGAGGTAGTCGCATTCCAGAGTTTCTTGGTTCTCTTAGAAACTTGAGATACCTTGATCTCTCCTCATCTCTATTTGGTGGAAAAATTCCAAGCCAGTTAGATTCTCTTTCTCGTTTGAAGTACTTGAATCTTGCTTTCAATTATTATTTGAAGGGTTCAATCCCTCCACAACTTGGAAATCTTTCTGAATTGCAGTATCTTGATCTCAGAGGCAATCTTTTAGAAGGAGATGTACCATCTCAGCTTGGAAATCTCTCCGAGTTGCAGTATCTTGATCTTGGAGACAATGTTTTTGAAGGAAGTGTGCCATCTCAGCTTGGAAATCTCTTCCAGTTACAATATCTTGATCTCAGTCTCAACTCTTTTGAAGGATACATACCACCCCAACTTGGAAACCTTTCAAATCTGCAAGAGCTTTATCTTGGAGGTTATTACGGTGGTCTCACTATTGTCAGTGGTGATGAGTGGCTATCTAATCTTATTTCTTTAACTCATCTTTCCTTGGATTTCATATTTAATTTTAACAGTTCTCCTAGCTGGCTTCGAATGATTGCCAAGCTACCAAATCTAAGAGAACTGAGTTTAATTAATTGTGGTCTTTCCGATCATTTTCTCCTTTCATTCAACCCTTCCAACTTCAATTTTTCTACTTCCCTTTCCGTCCTTGATCTTTCTCACAACTCCTTCACACAATCAATGGTTTTCCAGTGGTTGTCAAACACCACTTCCAACCTTGTTGAGCTTGACCTTCGTGGTAACCTCCTGAAGGGTTCCACCTCAAATCATTTTGGCTTGGTCATGAATTCGCTTGAGCACCTTGACCTCTCCCATAATGTATTCAAGGGCCAGGATATGAAATCATTTATGAATATATGCACCCTTCGTTCTTTACACATGTCTAGAAACAATGTGACTGAAGACCTTCCATCAATTCTTCATAATTTCTCCAGTGGTTGTGTTAGATACTCACTACAAGAGTTGAGTTTGACATCTAATCAAATCACGGGCTCCATACCTGACCTTTCAAGATTCTCATCTTTAAAAATATTGGATCTTTCTAACAATAAATTGAGTGGGAAGATACGTGAAGGCATTAGATTGCCATCTCAAATGGAGCAGTTGTCAATTGGGTCTAACATTTTAGAAGGTGGTGTTCCAAAATCATTTGGGAGCACATGTAGTTTGCAGTCGTTGGATTTGTCTAACAATAAGTTGAGTGAAGATTTGCCAGTCATATTTAATCATTTGTCTGGATGCTCTAGATACTCGTTGCGAGAACTATATCTCAATCAAAATAAATTCAATGGAACACTACCTGATTTCTCAATATTTTTGAAGTTGGAAATGTTGGATCTCTCAGGAAATGAATTAAAAGATGGAGTGCCAAAATCAATTCACAATGCTACTGTTTTGCGTTTATTGGACCTATCCAATAATAGCTTGAGTGAAAATCTTCCAGCAATGATACATCACCTATCCCAATATGCTAGATACTCATTGCAACGTTTAGATTTGAGCATGAATCAAATCAGTGGCACTTTGCCCAACACCCTTTCAATGTTCTCATCATTAAAAAAGTTATACCTTGATAGTAACAAGCTAAATGGGACAATTTCTGAAGATCTTCGATTTCCAACAGAACTTGAAGTTCTCCACTTGATGTCAAACTCTTTGAAAGGTGTGATTACTGACTCTCATTTTTCTAACAAGTCAAAGTTAAGGACACTGGACTTATCAGATAATTTGTTGACAATAAAGTTTAGTCAAGATTTTGATCCATCTTTTCAATTGACAAATATTGCATTCAGATCTTGCAAACTAGGTCCGTTGTTTCCCAAATGGCTAAAGAAACAAAATGAACTTAGAAGCCTTGACATTTCAAATACTGGAATATCAGACACTCTTCCAAAATGGTTTTGGGCTAAATTTTCATTGCAAGAGAGGATAAATATCAATCTTTCATGTAACAATCTACAAGGTATGATTCCAAATTTTTCACTACAGAATCATTACGAGTCCCTTAGTCTTGCATCAAATCAATTTGAAGGTTCTGTTCCACTATTTTTACGAGACTCAATTTATCTTGATCTATCCAACAATAAATTCACAGATTCTCTTTGGTTTTTATGTTCTGGCGATGTAGCTGAAACATTATACCAATTGGATCTTTCAAACAATAATTTTTCTGGACAAATTCCAGATTGTTGGACCCATTTCCAGTCATTGGCTTATTTAAATATGAGTCAGACCAAATTTTCAGGAGAAATTCCTTCTTCAATGGGATCACTCCTTGAACTTCAAGTTTTGTTATTAAGAAGCAATAACTTAACAGGTGAAATCCCTTCCTCCTTAAGGAACTGCACAAAGTTAGTGATGATAGATATAGCAGAAAATAGATTATCAGGATCAATCCCAAAATGGATTGGGGGGAAATTCCTGGAGTTGCAATTTTTAAGTTTAAGAAGCAATTACTTCAATGGAAGTTTACCATTGGAAATTTGTTATCTGAAAAGCATTCAACTCTTGGATCTCTCGCTAAACAACCTATTTGGCCAAATTCCTAAATGCATAAAAAACTTCTCCTCAATGACTCAAGTGACTTCTATGAGAGATTATGAAGATCATTGGTATTTAGCTAACACCACCTATGTTGAAGTTATTTCATACAATTTGAATATATTTTTTATGTGGAAAGGTTTAGAGCAAATGTTCACAAATAATGGATTATCACTTTTGAAAAGCATTGATCTCTCAAACAATCGACTCTCAGGAGAAATTCCAAAAGAAATGGAGGTTTTATTTGGCTTGATTTCACTGAATTTATCAAGAAACAATTTGATAGGAAAAATTCCATCAAATATTGGAAAGTTAACGTCACTTGAATTTCTTGATTTGTCAAGAAATCAACTTGTTGGTTCAATTCCTTCGAGTCTTGCTCAAATTGATCGACTCACAACATTAGATTTGTCACACAATTATTTATCTGGAAAAATTCCAATTAGCACACAATTACAGAGTTTCGATGCATCAAAATATGAAGATAATGTTGATCTTTGTGGACCACCATTAAAGAAATTATGCATTGATGGAGTGCAAAGGAAAGAACCAATTGTTAAATTTCAAGAGAATGACAATTTGATTTTGGATCGTGAATATTATATAAGTGCTGCAATTGGATTTATTATAAGTTTCTGGGGAGTGTTTGGCTCAATCTTACTAATACGTTCTTGGCGTCATGCATATTTCAAGTTCTTAAATAGTTTAGCAGACATTCTTTATGTTATAGCAGTAGTGAAAGTATTCAAGAGGTTACACAGAGCATATCAGGTAATTTTTTTTATCCTCATGTTACAAACTTGAATTACTCTCATTGTTATGATATTATTATTAACGTTAAATATAGTTTTCATTTCAAACAATTATAAAAAAATTGTTTCGTCCCTAAACGAAATTATAAAGCAATTAATTCATGTATTTTATGAAAATAGTATAAAGCATCTCATCAAGAAACGACCTGAACTATTTGTCATCTGATTTCGGACTCTATTATAACATCCACACGTATGTAGTTTGTTAAAATATATTTTATACTACTTTTCTTATAATTTAAGAGCTAAGCACATTTTTTTTTATAATAGTTTAGTAACAAAAAAATATTTAACCTTTTCTTCTTATTATTTTAACTAATTCCTTTAAACAAACCCTAGTTTTCTTTCTCAACTTTGTTCAACATATATATGTTACATTTCCTATGATATAAAGATCAATATTGAAGACACTGTCATGGTAAATTTTCATTTTTTTTTGTCTTTTTTTAATATATAAATAATTATGAATAATATTATTATTATTATAATTATTATCGTAAATAGAATCTCAAAAATAAAAAGAAGTAACTAAAAGATTTTAAATTTAAACATGTTTTTCCCTCTGTGTATTCATTCATAATATTATTTATTTTTCTTATCAATTGTTTTTCTTATTTTGTATTTCTTGATGACTGTTAGTGACTTTGCTAATTTGGCATATCACCATTTAATAGAAAAGACATGACAAAAAAAAAAAGGCACTTTGATGAACGTAAAGAGAAAATTTAAAATATTTTGATGGAAGAAATCCGTAAGTATTTCAGAAACAACTTAACAGAGCAGGAAAATATATAAAAAGATTTAGGAAACAAAAGTAATTTTTTAATTAGAGACCAACTAAAAATCAGACTGTATTTCAAATCTAAAAGCACATTTAAAGCAAAACTTTGTATAAACATAAATTATTGTAAATACAAATATTCCTTTTTTTTACAGATAAATAACATCACATTAATTTGCATTTCACTATTTACTATTTATCTTTATAAAATCGTTCATACTTTTTCAGAGGATAACGATTGCATAAATATTATAGTAAAATCATTTTTTCATTTAGACAAAAAGAAACTTATTGAAAGATTGAGGATGGAATTCTAAGTAAGAATATTTCTTAAGGACAAGAATTAATGTGTATGGATACAATAAAATAATAGAAGATCTTAGCATAAAACATATTTTCAGTCAATTTTTATCCTCTTTCGATCATCTCTCAAAACTGTTGTTTCATTCTCATAATAAGTTGTTTCTTCTTTTGTATGTTTAGACATTGAAATATGTGGCATGGATGAAAGATAATTATGTCTATAAATATATTTTTTTTTTATATAGTAAAATGAGTTGTAAATCAAGAAAAAATCTCCTATCTAAATCTTGATGTTTTCTAATCTCTATTTGTCTTTTACAAATAATTTTTTGTTTGTTTTACTAATCATATAAGATAATTATTTTTTGACAAATGACTCTTTTTTTAAAAGTATATAATAAATCGAAATAATTTAATTAGTATTCACTTCACTTCAATTATTTGAGTTTTCACTACAACAAAAATCACTTTAGACAACAACATAAAATTATGATCTAAATTATAAAAATCATGGTCTAAAGATTAGACCACATTTTTTTAGGTGTGGTATAGGCGAGTGTGGTTATAGGTAATAGACAACGGTTTTTAGTACGACAATGTTTTTGAAACCGTTGCTTAAAATCCTTACAATAGACAACAGTTTTTCAGGTTGATTTTAGACCTCACTTATATTTTTAGACCACATTTTTACTGGTTTTGTCCACATAGTTTAAAGCAGCAGTTGTATAATCATGGGCTTTCATGATAATTATACAACATTTATAAAAATGTTGTTTATTATATGTTTAGGCCACATTTATTTAGTCGTTATCTAATTTAGTGTGGTCTAAACTACAAAATGTTGTAGTGTTTCCATTCCTTTGCCTTTTGATATTTGAGGGTATTTGGATTTTTTTTTGTTTTTTTCATTATCTTCTATATTGCTTCTATTTTTGCCAAATTAATGATTTGTTTAATTTTTGGCAGAGGAAATCTGAATTTTAGGTGTGAAGTAGTGAATGTGGAAAAAATGGAAGTGTTGTTAAATAATGAAAGGGTTACGATGGTAGCATGCTGAAAGGACCTCAAGAAACAGAGAAAAGAGCTAGTTTTGAAGATGAAAAGCCAATTGAATTTGGGGAAAGATAATTGAGGAAAGTTTCTACACGTTTATTTTCTTTAAAACTTTCTTTCTTTTCTATTTTTATATTTTGTATTGGTTGTTGAACTCCTTTGGTTGTGATTTTCATTTGCCTTTTTCTAAATATTTTGTTCATAGCTTAGCCTTTAAATCTAAGCTTATTGTTTACTGAGAAGCTGTTAGTCATACAATGATTTCATGAATCTTCAAAATGTTGGAAATGACATGTTTGGTATAATTGCTTATTGAGTTTTGGGTCATGTTATTTGATATCTAAAACTAACAGAAGATGATGCGGATTTCTTCCTTTCTACCTTGATTATTAGTTTTTTATTTTCTGTTATATCAGTTTCTGTTTCAGGTTCCTGTATATAGGGAACTTTTCTGTATGTTGTGAGTTAGTGAAACATAAGTTCAGAGAAGTTTGTTTTCTATCTCATCTTCGTTCCTGTTATATATGTTGTTACGTGCATGAAGTTCTCATCCGGAACTTTTTCTTCCTTTGCTGTTATGAAGTTTGATGGTGACATCATCGATGGTCGGAAATTAAGGTGAGTTAAGTTTTATATTTGGTAGAAATGAAAAAAATGAAATACTATATAAAAAAAAAATCCGTCAATTTATAATTTTAAAGTTTTTGTTAAAAGTGGGGTTAATAGTTTGTATATGCTTTATTTCTAAACTTTTACATGATATTAGATCTAAGTCATTAGGTATGTATCAAACTTAAAAAAATAATAGATATAATTTTTTTATCCAACTGTGTTGAATTTTATTTATGTATCAAAATGACGTTTTAGATTAGTGTTTAAACTACCATTTAACTTTTTTTTTGTCAGTTCAAATGTCTATCAAGAATATCATTTAATACGTTAAATAAATTTAATATTATTATATTAAAAGAATTATGTTCATTAATTTTAAAAAGTAAAAATCAAAATGTATCAAAGTTTAAAACATAAATAAAATACAATGGTAGAGATTGAAAATATATTTAACTGTATTAAATATATTAAAATTATAAAAATTTATTTTTATTTATTTATTTATTTAAAAAAATTTAAGGAACCATGGACCCTCACACTATATTAAAGTATGTCCCTTGTGACAACTCCACGTCAATCAGATGAGAATTACATCACTAAATTAAGAAAAAAAACAAATTATAATTTATAAAACTTTAAAATAATAAAGAAAATAAAATTACATGTGACACCAACATCTTAACATTAGCCACATAACAATTATATCACTAAATAGTTATCAAAAAAATTAATAGCTGGAATTCAACGGAAAATTTAATTTTATTGTATAATTAATAAATCATCAAAGTTTCCAAATTTATTAGAAATTAAGCCTTGTTTGTTTGAATTTCATTAAAGCGAAAGTTATATTATTTGTTGAAGAATTCATAAAAGCAAAACTTTAATTTATTTTATCATTTTTAAATAATCTCTTTCAATTATTAAATTTTTTGATAATTCATTTTTATATTAAAGTTAATTGCAAATCTTAATTTCATGAAGTCACTTACAATTCATGTAGCATTTTGTTAAACAAAATATTCTATCGATTTTAATCACTAAAAAATCACATGATATTAATGACTATTAAAATGGTAAATTTTAGCGGTTAAAATTAGTCGCATCTAAAATATTTAGTAATTAAATTAACCGCTAAAATTGCAACTATCAAAAAATAATTTGTGACAAAAGTATTTCAATTGACAATATATTTGCTAGAAAAAAAATTATAACAATTAAAAATCATCACAAAATTTATGCTTATTTTATAGTCTTTTATCATACTATAACAATAAAAAATTACATCAAAATATATTATATTTTATTATCTTAACACTTATTATAGGTTTAGAGCCGCCAAAAATTATTTAAAATATTTTTCTAAATTTTCAAATTTTCAAATTTTCAAATTTTCAAAATTTCAATTATTAATTATTTTTTGATAATTTTATATTAAATAATTCAATTATCTATTTTATTTAAAATTACTTTTGAAATTGATGACAACAATATTAATAATTAAATTTTCATTTCACCAAAACATAATGATTTTTTTACATACCACATACAATATTTATTATATAAAGAAACTATAATATATACATAATCAAGAGTTCAAATGTCCGAAAGAAGAAAGCCAAATATTGCAATGAAAAAAATATCGTTTTCTTATTGCAAATGACAAAAAGAAAAAGGCATCAAATGGCAAATTTTACATGTCTTACATTCAAGTTTTACATTTTCTGCGTGTTTGAATGGCTTTATAACGGAAATAAACTAATAGTCACAAGACATGAAAATCATGTTATTGAAATAAAAACCAATTTTGAAAAGAATATTGGAAATTTAATTTACATTCCGTGAACTTCATTGTCTCTCCCATTCACCTTAACCTTTCAAGCTTATCAGAAGATAATTTTTTATAATTGTTTCACATGTTATGACTATTAATAAATTACAAAGACAATCACTTAAAACAATAGGATTATACTTGCCTAAACATGTACTATGACATCTTCTAGAGTGCAAAGTTACTGAGGTCTAAAAATTTCAATCCATGATAAAGAGGAAAAACCTTTAAAACAACCGTCAATTTGTTTTTAAGGAAGTTTTTTCAAAATCTATAGTCAATTGTAATTTTATTGATTATTTTATTTATACATATATTTATGTGTATATTGTAAGACCCGGGAAATTCATACTTGTTATGAATTAATGATTGTCCATTGATTTGATACATTTACTCATATGATTGATACTCATATGATTCATTACTCTTTATGTAAATATTTGTATTAATTAATTTAATTTGTTTCTTTTATGGATTACATATTGTATCTATAAATAGGACTATTCCTATCAATAATAATACACAGATGAATTGCTCCTTATTCTTTCATTCTCTATTCATAGCTTTATTTTATAATATGTTATCAATACGATGCTTCAACCAATTGAAGATTAGTGGAAGCTTTTTCTCTCTAACGATTGTGCTTTGCGTGTCTCAATCTAGGCTCTTTCTAATCTTTTCTCAATTTATAATTTTACCTTATATTCTTCCTCTTGTGATAAGAATTGTTTGACTTTATCAATTTTCATTTACGTCTTATTATTTTTATTTTTATTATGACGGTGATTATTATTATTATTTTAATGATGATTATTATTATTAATATTATTATTTTATGTGCTAGTTCTAAACCCGCAAAACGTTGCAAAATTTTGGATTTGTGACCCTTGATATTACAAAGAAGAATTCCTTATATTGGATTTTAAATGTTGAAATACATTTAGATGTAATGGATATTGGGATACCATTAAATAAAGAAATAAAACATCTAAGTAACTAATTTGTTCATGTGACAAAAATATTGTGAAAAGAGACTTCATAAATATTATGAATTTATTTCATGACTGTGTATGGCTGGTTGGACAAAACAATAAAGCTTTTGATGAAAAATCATGAGATCCACCTAATCTGCTCCATTCCTAGAAGTGAATGCAACAATAAATATTATGAATTTATTTCATGCCTTTGTATGGTTGAACAAAACAATGAGCTTTTGATAGAAAATCATGAAACATGTCCAAATTGGTTCTGCTCCATTCCCAGAAGTGAATGCAGCAACATTTTATTTATATTTTCATGATTGTGATCGTGATATTGATTATGGACATGTTTATAAAGAAAATTTCAAAGACACATTTTGTCACCAAAAGTGGCACAATATTGTGAAAAGGGGAAAAGGAAAATGTGAAAATATTAACAAAAAGATGAAAGAATATATTATCATTACGGTGGTAAAGGCCATTTGAGTTGTACTTATTGTACACCAAAACATCTTACAAATAATGAGAAGAACATAGAAACACACTTTGCTTATGAAGAAGATGATGATTCTGATTATGGTCATACGGATGCTACTCATATTGATATTATTATTTTCTTTGCTAAAAAAAATGGAAGCATTTATCACCTCATTGATTATGAGAGTGTTAAAAAAAATCTCATTGATATTTACGTTTATATGAAAAACGAATGTTTGCACTAGTACCAAAAGATATGTGTCTTATTGATAGTGCAACAACTTATACAATTCTCAAGAGTAATAAAATTTTCTCTTGTTTGATAATGCGAGACATCAATGTTAGTATTATTTATAGTACTACAAATATATTTGAAGGCTCTAGAAGAGCTATTATACTTCTACTAAGAAGTTGAATAGAAACTTATTAAGTTTCAAGGATATTTGTCTGAATGGATATTATATTGAGACAAACAATGAAAAAGATGTGAAATATCTTTATATCTATACGATTGAGTTAAAAAAAATGTATATTTGAGAAATTATCAACATTCTCTTATGGTTTATACTATACGTATATTAGTACAATTGAAATGCACGTCATGGTAAACCAGAAGTTTACGAATCAAAATGAATGTCTTGTTTGACATGATCAGTTGGATGATTTGTACTATGCATATATTAATACAATTAAAAGGCATGTCATGATAAACCAGAAGTTTACGAATCAAAATGAATTCTTTGTTTGGTATGATTAGTTAGGTCATCCTAGATCTATTATGATGCAAAAAAAGGGTTCAAAAACTCATGTCGACACCTACTTAGGAGTCAAGAAACTTCTTCAGACCAATAAGTTCTCATGTACTATACATTCACAAAAGTTGATAATTAGACCATCACCAAAAAAATTAAAAATGAGTCAATCTCATTTTCAAAATGAATACAGGGTGATATTTGTGGTCCAATACACCCACCATGTGGAACATTTATATATTTCATGGTCTTAATTGATGCATAAACTAGATGGTCACATATTTGTTTATTATCAATTCGCAATCAAGTAATTGCAAAGTTATTTGTACAGTTAAGAGCTCACTTCCCAAATTATCCGATTTAGAAAATCTATTTTGATAATACTGATGAAATTACATTTCATGCTTTTCATGAGTATCGTATATCAATTGGAATTGATGTTAAGCATTCAGTAGCACATGTTGATAATCAAAATAAACTTGCGAAATCATTAGTAAAATGTCTAAAATTGATTGCAAGACCATTACTTGTGAGAGCTAATCTTCCAATGGCTACTTGGAAATATGCAATTTCGCATGTTGCATTATTGATTCGCATCAAGCCAATAAGTTATCACAAATACTCTATTATGCAGTTGGTTTTTGCATGTTGACTGTTTGACCAGTTTTGACTCTTTGACTGTACATTGAGAAGCTATCATGTGTCAGTGTGCTCTCTCTCTCCCAAATCAGATTTCTCTTTCATCTGTTAGGGTTTTGCTGCGTTTCAAGGTGGAGGCTTAGAGGCTTCACGGTGGTTATTGCCATTGAAGGTGCGTTGAAAACCACTGCAGGTATGCGTCTCATGAACGTGGTTTGCTCATGGTGGCCAATAGTGCAGGTAAGCTCATAATGGCTTTGCACACGTGGATGAAGATGATGCGAGGTTGGCTGCTGTTTCGAGGTGCAAGTGTGGGTTCTATGTTGATTGAAGGGCAAAGATATTTACGTTAATGGCAGCGTTGGTTCACGATGGAGACTGGTGCAGGTCTGTTCCAGCGTTTTTGCTAGCAGAGATGAAACTGCCTGTTGTGCGCGGATCTGTTGTGATTCGTTGATGGTGCTTCTGCGCAGTGGAGGTTTGTGATTAAACCAGGCAAAGAGGCTGACAACGTGGAGGATGCAGGTCGATGGTGGCGTAGTTACTATTGGCGTCAAGCACGGTGGCTATCGCGGTGCGAAGATAGTGGTGTTGCAGTAGATGACTTTGCTCGTGGTCTGCATCTAAATGGAGGTTCAGTTGTTGCATCGTGGAGGATGGTGCGACGTGGACAGTGATCGTCTTCTCCAACGACGGTGAGGTGCAATGGCTGCCTATGGTGGTCCAGCGACAGGCTTGATGAAGGCTTCAATGGTGGCTGCCGTCGAGATCCATGGTGGCTGTCATGATGGAATGCGAGGCTAGGGTTTCTACTTGATGATGTGGCACCATTTGATTGGCTGAATTTTGAGTTGCTGGATCATGACACGTGTCATTCTCTGATTGGTCAGTTTAATAAGTGGAGGATTGCCACATGGCATAATCTGAGTCCTCTTAGTTTATGAGTGGAAAGAGGGGTGTAAATAGACAAAGTCAGGGGTGTAGAAGTAGATTTTTTGTAGCCCATTTGAAAATAGTAGTGTGTAAAATAAAAATTGGGGGTGTAGAAGTGATTTTTCCAGAATTTGTTAATTTCAGTCTTATTTAAAGGTTGTTTGTAACTTCAATCAATTTATTTTTCCACCTTAAATGAGCTTATTCTTAACTTCAGCTGCATCCACAAACGTTAAAATATCAAAAAATAATTTATGCAGCTAAAAATAACTTTTTAAGACATTTTTATCACACAAGTTCAAATAGCCTAATTATCAGAATTGTTAATTAAATCACTCTTTAAGCAAACAAATTCAATTAAATACCCAGAATTAAATATTAAATAAGGGTAAAAATACGTACTCATCAATTCTCATGTAAGAATTTTTGAGTGTGGTGTATATGTTTCAATTTCCCCATCAAAAAGGACTATGATGGGTCTTTATAGATGATTGAGAATATATGTTGGATATGATTCTCCCTCAATAATGAAATATCTTGAACTACCATTAGGAAACTTATTTATTGTTCAACTTTTCGACTGTCCTTTGATGAATAAGTTTTTCCAATATTAGGGGGAGAAAGAAAACAATTGGAAAAAGATATTGGTTTGAATGAATTATCATTATCTCGACTTGATCCTCGTACAACAGAATGTAAACTAGAAGTTCAAAGGATAATTCATTTTCAAAATTAGTCAATCAGTTACCTTATGTTTTACTAACAGAAAAAGGGTGACTAATATCAACTGCTAATGCTCCGAAGATAATTGATATTAATTCATAACACGCCTGAAGCGTGGTAGGCCTATTAGCTCCAATGACACGCTTGAAGTATGGTAGGTTCATTGGGTCCAAAGATAAAAACTCTTGAATGAGAAAGGGAGCTAAAATGCAAGATAACCTAAACAAAAAGGTGGAACTCCCAAAAGATTCATTTGACATAATTAATGATTTGGTTCCAAAAGAACCTCAATTACCTAAATCTGTTCAAAATGATGAGATCTCAATAAATTATGTCATGAATCATATAACATGGAACCAAAATGAAGTCAACATTGACGAAACTTTTACATATAATATAACGATGAATGTTATGAATTACAATGAGGATCATTAACTAATAATCATTGAAGATTGTCAACAAAGAAAAGATTGGCCAAAATGAAAATATGCAAAGAAGCATAATTACATTTGCTTGCTAAACGAAAGGTTTTTGGACGTATAGTTCGCACACCTGAAGGTGTGAAACCCATTGGGTACATATGGATTTTTGCACAAAAATCAAATTAAGAATGATGAAATTATTAGATATAAAGCACAATTGGCTGCTCAAGCTTTTTCACAAACCTGATATTGATTTGTGAAAAGACATTCTCTGGTATTGGATGCAACAACATTTCAATATTTGATTATCCTAGTTTCACAACAAGGTTTGCATTTACATCTAATGAATAATGTTACAGCTTATTTGTACGATTCTCTTAAGAATCATTTTTATATGAAAAATCCCTAAAGCATTTTATTTGCCCAACAAGCCCTTTTATTGATTAAAGTAATTAGATGTGTGTGACATAACTGTCTTATTGAGTACTTATTAAAAGAAGGATATAGAAATGATCCTATGTGTTCTTGTATCTATATGAAAAGATCCAAAAATGAATTTGCCATAATTATTGTTTATGTAAATGACATAAACATCGTTGGAACTCCTAATGAGCTCACAAAGGCAATTGATTGCTTAAAGAAATAATTTGAGATGAAAGATCTTGAAAAGAAAAAAAAATTTGTTTGAGATTACAAATTGAGTATTTAAACAAAGATATTTTTTTATACATCAAGATGCTTATATAATTAAGGTGCGTAAAATGTTCTAAATGGACAAGTCACATCCATTGTGCACTCTAATAGTTGTGAGGTTGTTAGATGTTGATAAATCCTCTTCTTAGACCTCAAGAAAATGATGACGATCTTCTTGGTCCAGAAGCACCATATCTTAATGTCATAGAAACAGTAATGTATCTTGCTAATTATACTCTACCTGATATTGCATTTGCTATAAATTTGTTAAGCAAGATATAATTCTTCAACTATAAGAAGAAAATGGTTTGGAGTAAAACAAATACTTCATTACTTTAAGGGTACTACGAATATGAGTTTATTCCAACCAAATGATTCAAATTCAGACCAATGGGTTATGTATATGCATGTTATTTTACATATTCTCACAATGTCACAATGGTTGATCATAAACAAGATGTTTGTTCACATGTGGTAGCACAATGATTTCATGAAGGTATATGAAACAAAACGTAGTAGCAACATCGTCTAATTATACATAATTACGAGGAAAGTTGTGAATATGTTTGGTTAAGGTCTATAATTCAACATGTGCAAGAAACTTGTGACTATCCCCGACAAAGATGGAATTAACAACCATATATGAAGATAATAGTGTATTGTTCAATTAAAAGGATGATATAGATATCCAAAAAATTCATTCATGTCAAAATATGGCAGGTCTATTTATGAAGTTTTTGCCAAGAAGAACTTTTGAGCAAATGATTCACAAGTTCGGACTCCGTCACCTTAATGATGTAAGTTTACATGAGGGGAAGAAATAAAATATGTGATGAACAATATTGTATTAAAGAATACAGAATGTTGTACTTTTTTTCCTTCACAAGGTTTTTTTATCCCAAAGGGTTTTTCCTAGTAAGGTTTTAACGAGGAATATTCTCTTATCAATGGACCTTCAAGGGGGAGTGCTATGAATTAATGATTGTCCATTGATTTGATACATTTACTCATATGATTGATACTCATATGATTCATTACTCTTTATGTAAATATTTGTATTAACTAAGTTGATTTGTTTCCTTTATGGATTACATATTGTATCTATAAATACGACTCTTCCTATCAATAATAATACACATATGAGTTGCTTCATATTCTCTCATTCTCTATTCTCACTGTTTATTCTTCCTTCTATTCTTTTTTCTTCTCTCCTTTATTATTAGCTTTATTTTATAACAATACTAATAATAATTAATAAAGTACAAGTAATGGTGGGTTAAGAATACCCTAAGAGAAATTCTTGACAAGTTATAAACAAGAATAATGGTAGCTCAAGTGGTTGAGTGTATGGAGTGATGTGGAAAGGACTTGGGTTCGAGTCTTGTGTGTGCGCCTTAGTCTATTATTTTTATTGTGTTTTGTCTTACAAATATATTGTGAATGTGAAAGTATAATTTAAAATGTTATGTATGAGTGAATTAACATGAATTATATGATAGCTTGATGGTTATGTATATACTTGGTAGATGGTAGAATGTGGGTTTGAGCCTTGGTTAACAAGAGTGGTTCTTTTTCATGTTTTAATATTTTTGCTAAAGGAACAAAAAGAATCCATTAGGATTTTCTTTGGGAGCAAGGAAACAAGGTAATGGGAGTTGTCCATGCTTGTTTTAATTTCGTTTATATTATTCTGAATGTTTCCATGGCCTGAATGTTTGAATCTTCCTTCAATTTGCGTGAATTTTCGTAAGTTCTGGGTTTCTATCCAGAAACCGCCTGGTGGCTAAGAAGGCCCGCCAGGCGACACAACTATATTTCCTGATGATTTTCTGGGTTTTGTGATGAACCGCCTAGCGGCAATGACGAACCATCAGGCGACACGCACTAGAATCGCATAGTTCGATATGTTTTTTTATGTTTGCATGATGCATTTGGCATTCTGCAATTATATGATCTTGATAATATGTTTGTTGGAATAATTGGGTGATAGTATATGCTTTTGGTGGTAATTTGATAAATTGGGGCTTGTGTGCAAATAAGGGAGTAATATGGGTTAGGTTTGATTGTGAATTATAATGTGTAGAAGTTGGAAATTGATTGTTGAAAGATTGGGTTGGATGAACCGAAATTTGAATGCATGTTCGATGTGTGATTATTGTGGTTTAAGTGCATCTGGAATGTTGATTGCAAATTGGGTTTTGGGGTTTTTTATTAGGTGCAAGGAAATCTGGAATATCCAGAACCCTATTGCACCGCCTGGCGGTATTTGTGAGCAGCCAGGCGATAATGAGTGGCTAGTGGTTGATTTGGATAGCTTAGTGGGAAATGATATTAGGGGGTCAATGAAGATGTTTCCGACTCGCGAATTTGCATGATTGTATGATGTGGAATTGTTTAATTAAAAGGTGTTGATACATCAATTAGAGTTATGGATTCCTTATGGCATTTGTATTGGGTTGATATAGAAAGGAAACGAGCAGCATGAGTACTGTTAGCATTGATAAACTGGTTGCATGTCATAAAAGGATAAAAATGGTAAGTTGAGGGGTGTTTCAAGTACATGTATGTTTTACTAAAGTTAGTTAAATAATTAACATGATGTACTTAGGCATCTATTGGTTGTAATGGGGTTGAAAAGAGACTTAAAATTGGTTTATGGTACTTGTTGGTGAAGATATGCTTATGTTCTGTGTTATTGGTATGTTTGGACTTATTATTGAAATGCTAGTTTTTTTGGGTCACATGTTACTACTCTAAAGGATGATTTATCTCCAAGTTTAAATGCATGGATGCTTGCTACAATTGATGCCTAGGAAACTGTTATGATGAATTCTGTCACTTGAGAACTATGGTTACCTGAAATTGGTGTTCTGGATATATGATTGTAATGATAGGATATGCTTGAAAACCTGTTGTTGTGCCTCAACCAGTAAAAACCAATTTTTTGGTGTGGCGCCTAGCGGCAGGGATGCGTCACTAGGCGATAAGCCACAAACAGAGGGATCCCTAGTGCGTAGCGCCTGGCAGCAGGGGAACACTGCTAGGTGGTCTATAGCATGTTTTCGCCTGGCAGGGCTTAGGCAGCGGCAAGCGATAGTGCAGGGGTAGGGGTCCGTTGCAGATGAATTTGCATGGACAATATTGAAGGCTTGGTCAAGGATATGCTAGATTAGTTACGAGCGGGGAGGTTCATAACGAAGATGTGAGATGCGTGATGGATGCGGGCGGGGAGGTCTGTATCTGTTGTACTCTTGTGTGGGGATACAAGCGGGGAGGTTTGTATGTTCCATGCTCACATTTGAGGCTGCTATGAGCGAGGAGGTTCATAGTAGGTGTTTATGCATGTTGGACTACAAGCGGGCAGGGTCGTAGAGTTGGACTACGTGTGGGGAGGTTCGTAGAGTTGGACCACGAACGGGTAGGTTTGTGGGAGCATGATAATCTCTAAAGATCAAGGTTGTGAAGGATCTTTCTCATATAGGTTATGAGATTGTGGTGGAAAATTTATAAAGAAGAAAATAAAGTAAAATTGGCTAAGATAGATTGGGTGAGGGTTAATTCTTATTATTCATTGATGGTATTATTTTTCTTTCTCAGCTCACCCTTTTTGTTTGTGTTTGGCGATGATCATGTGACTTGTCACGTGGGAGCATATGTGGATACAAGTGAACACACTGATCATAGAGACAAAGTGGGGCAGTCTCTAGAGGAATTTTTATTTATGTTTTATGTTCAAACATTCTATAATAAATTTCTATGATGTTTTCCCTACTATGCACTTGTAATAAGGATGGAGCAGCGTAATTGAACTACAATGATATAAGTTTTAAAATTTTCCCGCGTTTGGGAACATTATCTATTATTTTAATTCCAAGAAATTATATGATATGTGCTTTAATTGGAGTTACACATATTACTAATTGAAGTTTCAATCAATATGAATACCTAAAGGCTTCAACCTAATTTTTCTTTTTTGTAGTTTGAAAGACACAATTGTAAAGATCAAGTCTTATGCTTGAAATTACATCATATTTATCCATAGCAAAGTTTCATATCATTTAGAAATAGTTTGAGTATCATCTAAAAAATTTCAATTTACATATGACAATTTTGATTACAACCTCTACATAAGTTATACATGTCAAAATTAATATGCTCAAATGGTCACCTTAATTGTAGTTAATTTGCATATTTTTAATTTAGTCTTACCTATTTGCTTTTAACACCATGTTCTCATACCTAATTCATAGGTACAATTGAGTTATTTTACGGTTATATTTACTTTTAAAGTACATATGTTGTCTATACTTATAAAAAGAATTGCAATCTCATTATCATAGAAATAAATATTGTTGTCATTACTTTACTATATCAACAATTTTTATTTTTAAGTAAAGATTGACATATAAGATATATAAGATGATATTTGGTAGGGATGGCAATGCGGGCCAACTCAGCCCGTTTAGGCACGACCCGCATAAAGCCTGCACATCATGGGCTGACCCGCCCCGCCTCGCCCTGTTTAGGCCTCTGCATATCACTTGACCCATAGGCCCGTAAGCTGGTCGCTTTTTTTTTTTTAATTTTTTTTAATTCTTATGATTAAAATTTCAATGTTTAAAAATTAGGAAACTTTAATAAGTTCACAAAATAAAATAAAGACTCTGGGGAGTTGGATGATAAATTGATAATTCAACATTTTAATCATATTCATATTCATACTATAACATACACAATGTGTTCTTTAAATTTTAGCATATTAAAAAATATATAATACTTGTCTTTTCCAGTTATACAAGAATTTGAAACGTTAATGCAAGAATGCATAAAAAAATAACTATATACACAAATGCAAGTTTTTTCTTTTTTTTCTTATGCGGGTTTGCGGGCAGGTCCGTGCGGACCGCGAGTCAACCCGCACGGGCTGCAGTCTTATACGAGCTGGGCTACTACGAGCCTGTAGATTCACTACCCTAATCCACCCTGTGTTTTTTTCGCGGATCTGCGAACCGGCCTGACAGGCCAGGTCCATATTGCCATCCTAATTTTTGTTGAGAAGGTACAAGTTAAGTTTTTTTTTTTTAAGTTTAATTAAAACTTTTATACTAATCATTGTCTCATCTAACTGTTAAATATTAATTTTATTAATACTCATTATATGTTTCTTGGTCGTTTGCTTTACTTAATATATTTTAAATCATTAGTGACATCTCTTCTGTTCATCCATATCCTAGTTATTTATAATACCAAAAAATTTTATTTCCAAATAGATGATGATTTTGTTTTTTTAAAGACTTAAATTCAACTTTTGATTTTATTTTATTAATATTTGTTATACATTTTCTTGTTTTTGGATGTTTGGTTATATTTAATATATTTTTCAAATATACTTTAGATTTTAGATAGTTAATGACTTTTTTTTTCAAGAATTACCTGACTATTAATTATATTAATAACTTTTATTTTCAGATACATCAGGATTGGCATACTGTGATAAGTTCCAAGTTAAAACTTCTATTAATATATTAATCATTGTCTATCTAATTGTTAAAGTTTTATTAATACTTAATTGATTATAAATTTATTTTTAAGAAAAAAAATTTGCTTTTAAGAAATATTTTTAAAATATATAATCAATTGTAATAATATTGATTATTTTTTTCATTATGTACATATTATTATTTAGAAACTGCAATTTATAATTTTATATATCATTAATAATTTGTTAAAAGTTGCCACTATAATTCTAGAGAAATTTTTATAACAAAACTGATTTTTTGTTGAAGTTAAAGTAAGATATTTTACACGATTTTTTCTGTAAGGCCCAGTTTTTCTGTTGCCTTAATTTCAAGGGCTGCCCCAATCTAATGGGCCTGAGGGTTGGTCCAAAACGAAATCAGACCTAATGTGCCCTAACCCTAACGTTTTGCTCACTTTCATAAAAATAGATCTCTCACCCTTGAGCTGCTGTCGTCTTCTGCTAGGGTTTACTCCCAACCCAGAACCAGTGAGCTCTGTTGCGTCTTCTAGCCTCGTGTAAGTGTTCTACACCTCATATCTAGTTTTTCCGCTCATATGTTTGTACTTCTAGTTGGGGCTTTTTCGTAGACTTACATTAATACTCTCGTGTCTGTTCTTTTCCAGCTTGGTAAATCTGTCCCTAGAGCTTTCGCGTTTCGCTGTTGGAGACACACCCTTCACTTAGTCCTTTCTATGTACGGGGAAGTTAGGGCTTGTTGTTTTATTGCGTTTTCTTATATGCTTGGTCTTGTCTCGTGAGTTGAATGTTGGGTTGCCATTACAAACTGTTTGGGAGCTGTGAAAAACATGTTTTGGGTCAGATTGGATGTATGTGCCTGCGCGAACAATGGCGGGTCCTGGTTTTTTCACCCAAGCGAGTGTGTCTCGCCTAGGCGAGATCAGCAGCAACTCGCCCAGGCTGCTTGCGCGAGCTATCGCTCAGGCGGCGAGCTCCTGTTTTGAGCGAGAGCCCATCTCGCTCAGGCGAGGAGGTCTCGCTTAAGTGAGAGGGCACAATAGTGCCACTGTTTTTGATTCGAGCCCTCCCCTAGGCGAAGGGTGCTTGCCTGAGCGAGAGAGACCTCTCGCTTGAGCGAGGCTCTTTGGCCTAAGCGAAGGGCTGAGCAAGGGGTATGTTTGTTGAATTTTTTCTTTGTTCTTGGATGTTGAATACATGTATAGACTGATTATGCCTTTTTAAGTATCAATTGAGTGACTTTGTATGAATAAGATGGATGATGAATGGTGATTCATGAGTTTTAACATGATATGAGCATGTTGTTTGAATGGGATGATTCATGGAATTAAAATGATGAGTTTGGTATGAATTTGACATGTGACATGAGTGAAGGTTGATTAATGAATATGGCATGGTGTCAGTATGAAATACACTTGTTCATTCGTGGTTTGGGAAGAATGAATGGAATGGATTCAACATGGAAATACAAATGGGGATGGATTGTACAGGTTGGCATGAAATATATACATATGCACGTTAAATATTACTTGTTTGATTATGATTGGTCCTTGGTCAGTGCGTAATTTCTTGAAATCTCTAAGTAGGGTTTCAGGGTCGCGCTTCAGTGGTCGGGACGTAATTCCGTGGCCCCTGTTAGTGGGTGTCCATGGTGGTGCCCCCTCTATATGGTCTGGTAAGGATTCAAGGTAAGGTTGCATCCTAACACTCTAAGGAGTCAGTTAGTCTCACCTAAAGCGGACTTACTCCTATGGTGAGAGTAGCAGGAGGCCTGGAAGTCATTAAGGACTAACTTTGTGTGTGAGGGAATTGATTCATTGTAACACTTGTAACACATAGCTCGGGGGTGAGCAGCTCGGGGGTGAGCAGAGGTATCCACCACAAGTGCAAGCATCCGCTGAATCCGACTAGATTATATGTATCTGGATGAGTCGAGTCGAGTCAGAGTCTAGTGTATTGCTTGAGAAAGTCATAACATACTTGGATGGTATATGAAATGCTTGGATTGTGTAATGCGTGTGAACATTTGACGAACTATTTTACTCTAGCTTACCCTGTTGCTTGTTTGATTGTCTTGTATGTGGTTCTTCTCTTTTGCGATGATCATCATTCTATTGATGTGAGCAGAGGCGAGAGGTTCTCGCGGTCAACAGGGGAATGGTGACTCCGCTGCATAGCCCGCCTAGGCTGGATCCTGTTTGGTGGACTTTCTTTTAGGGCCACGACCCATGTAGTATCTATTCTTTAAATTCCCTATTGGATTATTGTAGAATAATTGTATCTGGTTTAGTTTGACTCTGTTACGTTTTTTTTTTTTACTGTTTGGAGTTACTTTTGAACTCCGAGACTGCGCTACGATATTATTTTAGTGTGACGCTTCCTTTAATTACATTATTAATTAAATGGGTTGTTACATTTTCA
>Ga0214543_1001229_pt1 | contig 48862 bp, 16 predicted proteins | sample CNSS2metaG_FD_160094 | JGI IMG/M metagenome (GOLD analysis project Ga0214543, IMG submission 160094) | Root nodule microbial communities from cowpea collected in UCLA plant growth center, Los Angeles, California, USA - CNSS2 | ecosystem: Host-associated > Plants > Roots > Nodule | place: USA...
GGTAATTTTTTTTTTTTTTTTTTTTTTCAAAATAGAAAAGGCCTTGTCAGAGATGGACTTTTAGGGAAGTTCATGGTCCACAAATCTCTGAACTATAAACTCATAGGTGCTCCATGACCATCAAATAGTAGGTACCATAAGCTTTGAGTCCTCTTATAAAGTCATGCATTAAAAAAACATTATAAATTTGGCCTAGCAAGAAGGAATAACCTAAGCACTTTCTGCCAAAAGAAAAACAGGAAAAGGATAATAAGTAGCAGCATCATTGGATAGAAAGACCCACTTCAAGGGTGCTGTGCTACATCTCTTTCTACAGTTTCTTTAAAGTTAATGTGCAGCTTCTAATAGTGAGTGGGCCAACATCTTTTGTTTTCTGTGTTGAACAAGACAAAAAAAAAATTGATCTTTGATTATAATTTCTCTCAGGCACTTGGTAATGAGAGTCAGAAACTGGTATCTGCTGGGGGCTCTGGCACTTTGGCACCAGAAATTTCACACTTGGAGGACTCTACCCTGAAGGTTGGAAAACTTTCTGTTGAGCAGAGGAAGGAAAAGATTCACAGATACATGAAGAAGAGAAATGAAAGAAACTTCAGCAAGAAAATCAAGGTACTGTATCTCAATAACAACACCGAGAAATTACAAATTTGAAATCTTATATTATGTCACATGAATTCCAATTATTGCATCAAGTTATAAACTTCAGAATTCAACTAATGATGCAGTTTCTTTTAAAAAATGCAGTATGCTTGCCGCAAAACTTTGGCAGATAGCAGGCCACGGGTGAGAGGAAGGTTTGCAAAGAATGATGACTTTGGAGATAGCCATAGACAAGGAAGTAGCAACCATGAAGAAGATGATGAAGAGGTAACAAAAAGTAACTTTTACCAATTAACTTATTGATAACTGAAGTTTAGTTTATGCAGAAATTTGTTTTCAATCTTCTTTGTGCAAGTGTTCATAGAGGACTTTTTACAAACAGTATGAAGAATAGAAAATTCCCTATGACTTTGCATTTTCAATTATTTGATGGCATAATTCCTTGATGCCATATTCCTTCCATTCTGTACTTGCAGATAACTGTGAAAGAAGATGATGATTTGGTTGATTCCTCAGATATCTTTGCACATATCAGTGGAGTGAACTCTTTCAAATGCAACTATTCCATTCAGTCCTTGATTTGAATTTTCTAATATAGTTTGAATAGTGAAAGCTTATATATGTTTAGCTTGTGTAGATTAATTTTGGCAGGACTCTTTTCCATCATTTGATGGTTTGAGGAAACTGAATAATTGGGGTCCAAAATAAATATACCAATAAATGAAGTGAGTTAATTAGGAACATACAGAGATTAGAAACAGTACACAGTTTTGCAGATATTGTGTTTTTCATCAAGTTGTATTAATTAACCAAGAAAATCCCATTTTCCCCTCCCCAACAACACTCATGTAATCATGTAATGTAACACATTGATGTAGCTTCTTTTATGATATTTTAACTTAGGAACCTGGTCTTAAGTATTTTTTTACACACTCTAATGGTTTTTATTTTTATTTTTATTTTTATAATCAGCAGTTAAATTGATGTATAATCAATGAAGCAATATTGTTGAATGTTACAGACTAAATTGAAAGATAAAGCTAATTTTAAATTTGGAAAATTTGCGAAAATTATATATTTTTTAATAATCCATCTAATAAACAATCATTTTTTGGATAAGATTACAGGAAAGTAGTTTTGAAATATTGTTTTGATTGGATGAAAAAAAAGAGAGTCAGTTATTGCATGAGAGAAACAATCTATATGATGCTTAAAATAAATAAAAAAGAGTGGTTAAATATGTTTACATTTTTAGGGAATGTTTTTTTCGGGATAAATATGTTTTTTTTCTTCTTAAATATGTTTGGATTTTTCTTGTAGTCTCTAACAAATTCTTTTGTTGATTTTTATTTTACTTAATTAATAAATTGGGTATTTTAATTGTTTTTTTTAAATATATTTTAATAAGTAATCATTTTCAGACAAATTTTAGCACATGTTTTCCACTACACATTGATATATCAAGTTAACAAAAACAATATAATGATTGGAAATAAAAAAAAAATATTGAAGGAGCAGATGATAAGAACACAAATTACAAAAAAGCAACAAAAAAAAAATATTAACTTTCAATTAATGTCTCAAACATACATTTTTTATATATATATATATATATATATATATATATATATAATGATTTTTTTCTCCATAAAAACAGATTAAATATATATAATCATTCTTTGAATTGTTTTTATTAATGACTATTATTTATTAGTTATTAATAGGTTTAATTAGTCGGATGATATCCACTTTCGTCTTTCGTTCAGATGTGTCAGTTTGTTACTCGCTTTTAAAAATGTGTCAATCTAGTCCAAACTTTTGAAAAGATGTTTTAATCAGACCCCTTTTAAATAAAAATTACTAAAACCGTTAACTTAATTCATGACTTTTATCACTAAATTTTAATATAAATATCAATACTTAATTTTATAAGTCATTTTAAATATCAATACCGTTAACGATATTAATAATTTTTGGCTAAAAATGACCTAATTAAGATATTTTTTCAAAAGTTGAGATTCAATTGACATCTTCTTACACACGGGAACCAAACTGACACATAAATGAAAGTAGATATCATTCGACTAATTAAATTAAACCTTTTTAATATGTTAGTTTTATCGTGAAACCCGTGGACTAAACTAGGTCTAATTTGCAACTTATTAGCTAACATGTCAACAATAAAACTTTTCTTTTTATCATTTACCAACTCTCAAGAAGAGATCCACAATGAATGGAAAGGAAACAAATGTACTTCTATTTCAGAAACTTTAAGAATATTTGTCAAAATTCTCATCCAAACTTTTAGAACACTTTAAAAAGTATAGTTATCTTGTTCTTGTTTCCTCTTGTAAATATTTTAATTGTCAAGCATAAATGATAAATGATTTTTACTTCCATCGGGAAGATAATACAATGAAGGATTTTATCTTATGATTTTTTTTTAATAGTTGATACAATATTTTACTAATTAAAACTAGCTAATGAAAAATTAAAATTTTTAAGGTACATGTTAGAAAAGAGAGGTCTGAGTAAATGAAAGAATTGGCATATAGATGGAATAAAATAGGAACCTATTTTCTTCTTTTAAAAAGATATTTATTCTCTTAATATTAAATTATTTGTTTAAAGATTAATCAATCATGAGATTGAATCAGTGACATTACTACCTATTAAATAAATATTTACTTTTTATTTATACCCGTTTTAAAATGGAGAAATTAAGATTCCATTGAGTTCAAAAAGTTTAGTTTGAAATCAAGTCATTCACTTTTTTTTAATAAATTAATATTATATATATTACTTTTCTTAAATAATTTGGATATAGATAATAGATGGATATATGGTCACAGTATTTTTTTTAGGAGGGCGAATTTTTTGAAATTTTGTCAGAAAAATTTAGGAAAAGATTATTAAAATTGATATTTCATGTTGCACAAGACCTTGAATAGTAAAGTTCTGTTTTACAACACAACTTCATAGTCTAATTTTTAATTACAAATAGTATATTTTCATTTTTAAAATAAATTGAAAATCATGTTCATAAGCTGGGTTTTCATAGAATAAAAAGGAAAAAAACATTAAATATGATTTATATATATATATATATATATATTTATATATATATATATATTCCAATAAGTGGAATTCACATCAATAGTGTAGTGAGTTGAAATAGTTTTGAATGGTCAATTTATGTCAAATCCAAAACTTTTACTCAATGGTTGCGTAAAACTTTGTAGCTTCTCAACCATATCAAGAATCCTCATCTTATATACAAAATTTAATGACATTTATTTTATTAAATGTTACGGTATGGAAAAAAAAGTATTTAAATATAATAATTAAATTTTACATTAAGTTGTTAAGTGAGTGTCTAACTTAATTCGATAATTATTATTTATTTATTTATTTTAATTATTTGAAACATAATTTTGTTTAACAATATTTTTCATACCAAACTTTTTATTAATATAAGTGATATAGATAGCGACGGATCTTCCATAAATATTTTACAAATATCAACATTTTTATATAAATATATAAAAAAATAGATGCCAAATATATAAAATATATTAAAATTAAAATTAAAAAAATAATATATATATATATATATATATATATTTATTGGAAAAGATAATATGTTTTGAATAATTTACTTGCACGGATCAATTCTTAGACCTTTCACTGTCTGAGCTTTCATAATTCCACTTCATGTTCTTCATTTGTCCCCATTGGCCTAATAATTATCAAATAGAGCTAAAGTTACTTGAAGTTATAGATAGAGAAGTTTCATTCACATGCAACTCTTTAAACCTTTTACCCTTCTCGTAATCCCTATTCTATTTCTCTGTGTTGTCTAGGAAAAAAGAGAGTTAAAGTACTAACATTAAATGATTGTCTACGTCAGTGGGAGCTATGAATTTAATTGGAATGTACTTTTCCTGATTTGTTTAATGATTATTATAACAAAATTAAGTGTAGGTTTAAATAATATTTTTGTCTCTGATTTGGTATAGTTTATTTAATTTAGTCTCTTATTTTTTTTTTAATTTGGTCTTTATTTTGTTAAATTATGTTAAATTTGATCTTTTTTTTTGATATTGTCGTTAGTTGATGACAGGACATTGTACAGGACAATATTATTTGTGTTACGTGAACCTTTTTTTATTATGTGACCCTATAATGAATGTAGTTGTTGCAATGATTATTATATTTTGAAATGAAATTGGGGATAAAAGGAAAATTAGGGTTTGGAAGATAATCTGGTATGGGTCTTATCATGACATGATTTAAATGAAGTTGTTGGTTACTTACTCTCATGAACTTTTAGAGAGTGTAGATAATAGTCATGTTAATTGTGTTTCAGAAGTTGACAAAGAGGACGATGAGGGTGACGAAGTGGAGGTTCAAGGGGCAATAAAGTGGAGGAGGGTCAGGAGGTTGATGAAGTTAAGGTCGTGGTGATGAAGTTAGGGGTTAATGATGAAGAAGGACTAAATTGAACATTATTTAACTAAAATAGAGACTAAATGAATATTATTTAACTAAAACAAGGACTAAATTGAACAAAACACAAAAATTCATAATTTCATTTAGTCATTCATTGGTATACATTACAAACACATTACGAACTACACTTCAGTCACCTTACATCACACAACCTTAACACATCAATGTAGACACAAACACACCATTTCAATGTTCATTACACCAACAATGCAAACCATTCCTACTAACAATTGGATTCTTTTTTCAAAAACTCTCAATGATTTCTCCAAATCATAATTTTTTCTCCTTTGTTAGTCAATGAAGGCATCCTCTCATCAGCATTTTCTTCACACCACCATTTGAAATAGTTACACCATAACACATCAAAAGAACCAGTCTTTTATTCAAGACCATAATAACATAGACAGTATCAATTACCCAAAAATCTTTCTATTACAAAAAAATTAAATATGCTATATTAATCTAATCTTATGGTTAGGACAACTCCAAAATTGCCTACCAACATTCTTTAAAGTTCTTATCATTCTTAACACTGTCATCTTTCTACAATTGCAAATGGGGTTTAACCCATTCCCCTTGAATCAACATCATGTAAGAAACATCAAATTTGTTACCCTAAAAATATTTGAAACTATTAGTATTACTAAAATAATTTTTAGTCGAGATTTAAGAAATGAAGATTTAATATTTTTTCATTTTTCTTGATTAAAAATTAAAGATTTAATATTTTTTCATTTTTCTTGATTAAAAATTAATGGAATGATAATTTATCTTTAAAACTTTTCTTTTTGTTCTCACAAACAATATGGTTAAAGGATAAATTTAAACACTAATTCTTCCTTTAATTCTATAAAGAGTTAGTAACTATACACTTGTTCAATCTATGTTCAAATAACAAATTGTATTTAAGTTGGAGTACCAATAGTTGTATGTTTTTATAATTTTAATGGTTTGATTTTTTCTTTATTACACGTTTAAAAACAAACAACTAAAGCTTCGAAGACCAAAACTACTCGAGCAATGTATACTGTAAGGCCCAATTTTCATTTCTGCCCTAATGAGTAAGGACTGGCCTTAATCTGTTGGGTCTAAAGGGTGGCCCATAGGGTGCTAAGGCCCTAAAGCTGTTAGGGTTCCCTTGTCAGCCTCACTTTTGCAAATTCGTACCTAAACACTGCCCCTTCTGTTTCAGAGCTCCGCTAGGGTTAGCCGTCATCCTCTCCGGCGAACTTCAACTTCTCCACTCTATGTAAGCTGCTATATTTTATTGGTTTCCTTCCAACCGTTGTTCTCTTTCCTTGAGCTGTTGTGCTCTTACCTTCTGTGTCGAGGGCGTGTAGGGCTGTCTTGCTAGCTTATTTCCAGGTAAGGGAAGCTAGAACCCTATTGTTTGGTACAATGATGGTTGTTTTGATGATGTTCTGTGATTTCCATGCTTATATGTGGTTGTGAGTGTATGGTATGATTTGTATTGTTGTTTGGGCATGAAACTGTGTTGATGGTAGAGAGGAACAATGGCGAAGTTTGATAAACTCGCCTAAGCGAGCCTGTCTCGCCTAGGCGAGATTAACAGAAACTCGCCTAAGTATTTCTCCACGAAGGGTCGCCCAGGTGACCCACTGTACTTTTTTGGCGAGCGAACGTCTCGCTTAGGCGAGGAGGGTCTCGCCTAAGCGAGAACGCGTGCAAGGTTCTTATACTGGAAGTCGAGCTCTCGCCTAGGCGAAAGGAGCTCGCCTGAGCGAGGGCCCTCCTCGCCTAGGCGAGACCTTTCTGCCTGAGCGAGATGCTGGGCGAGAAAGGGGTTGGTCTTGATGCTTCTTTGATTTCAAAAGTGGACAACATGCTTGTAGGAGTATTACCTTTAAGTTCATGAGCTGAATGGCCTGTATGAATGAGGTGGTGTGTGAGTTGTGATTTGTGAGTTTTAACATGATGTGAACATGATAATTGTATGAGATGATTAACGAAATTAAAATGATGAGTTTTGGTATGAGTTCGACATGAGACATGAAAGGTTGGTATCAATGTGGCATGGTAATGATGTGAGACAGAGTTCCATATTCTGGGTTCGAGAATAATGAGTTGGCATGGTTGGTTGAGAATACGAAAGAAGTGAATTATGAGAAACTGTATGAGACGTATGTGTATATACTTGTGGGTATGCATGCTGAATCTGTTTGATTGATCAAGAAAGTTGGTCTGTGTCAGTGCGTAATTTCTTGGGATCTCTAGGTGATATTCTCAGGGTCGTGCTTCAGTGGTTGGGATGTAATTCCATGGCCCCTGTTAGTGGGTGTCCATGGTGGTGCTCCATCTGTATAACTAGGTAAGGATTCAAGGTAAGGTTGCATTTTAACACTCTAAGGAGTCAATTAGTCTCACCTAGAGCGGACTGACCCCTGTGGTGAGAGTAGCAGGAGACCCGAAATTCATTAAGGACTAACCTTGTGGTGAGGGAAAATTGATTCATTATAACACTTGTAACACATAGCTCGGGGGTGAGCATCTCAGGGGTGAGCAGAGGTATCCACCACAAGTGCAAGCATCCGCTGAATCCGACCAGGTTATATGTATCCGGATGAGTCGAGTCGAGTCGTAGTGTATTATTTGAGAAGTCATAACATGCTTGGTTGAGATATGTGTATTGGATTGTGAAAATGTATCTGCTTGTTTAGATGAAATTTTTATGGCTCTAGCTTACCCTTTTGCTTGTTTGTTTGTCTTGGGTGTGATACTTCTCTTTTGCGATGATCATCAATTTATTGGTGTGAGGAGAGGTTCTCGTGGTCAACAAGAGAACGGGGACTCCGCTGCATAGTCCATCTAGGCTGGAGCTGATGTTATTTTGTTGGACTCTTATTAGGGCTACGACCCATGTATCCGTTTGACTTATGAACTCCTTATGTTCTTCTTAACTTCATAACTGGTTTTTCTATGGTACCATGGTGTGTCTTATGTTGTAAGGAGTTGGGTAGGACTCTAGGACTGCGCTTTATGTTATCTCGTGTGACGTTTCCGTTAATTTTGTTTATTAAATTAAATGGAACGTTACATATACTAAGTGGACTAAAATTATACTTAAATTTAAAAAAATATATGTAAAAAGTAAAATTATTTAGGCGAAATTGCAATTGTGACCCTCTTAACTTTTTTTTTTATCCATGATTTTGCATATATATTTTTAACTCATTTTAAAAAATATGAAATTTCAAATCCTTAGTTATATAAACAATTGTTTTCATTTGTTCGTTGGGCAAATAAACCCTAAAAATCTAATATATCTATCTATATATTTTATTGGCGCAATTAATCAATATTTCAATACTTCACGTCAAGTTAATTTAATCTGGGAGATAAATAAAATAATATTTTAAGAAAATGAGTAAAGTCATACTAATTTAAAATTCCATAAAATATAATTTAATTAATCAAAATATATATAAAAAAATTGATTGAACCAAAATCACAAATAAAATAAACACAAATAAAAAAACTAGTGTAACTAGAAGAAATCATCCTAATATAAACAATTATACAACAATCTCATGATGTATTTGTGATTGAAATTTATGAACTGAGCAATTAATGAAGCAGCATGAAGAGAAGAAGAATAAGAATGTGTGATGAATATATAGCAGAAGTGGAACTGCAGAATTATGTAGACTTTGTTGGGGTCAAAAGTTGGGTCAATAGGTTCTCCAAAGGTATATATGTTCCTCAGAATCTGAACAATGGCCACCTTAACCTAACCCTAATCTCTCTCTCTCTCTCTCCTTCACATGCCATGAAAACAACAAGTTCATCATATCATGATGTCCATGCATTAAATCAGAGGAAAAACAATTATCAGTTTAAAGGCTGAAACTCTGCAAGTGGCACCTGCTTTGTCCTCTAGTGGACTCATGTACCCATCATGCACACCAGCTCATGTATTCATCTTCACATCATGCTCTTATCTTGTAATCAAGTTTAAAGTTTCATCTAATCCATGTACATTCTTAAGATAAATATTAAACTTTATATACATTAATGATTTGTTAGTTAATTAGAAAGAGAGTGGAATTGAAGTTTTCTTGGTATGTACAAGGTTTAAACAATGTTGTTAACCATAATCATTAAGTAAGAAGAAAAGAAAGAAAGAAATACCCTTACTCAATAAGATACGTGTTACATTGCAGAGTATAAAATAGTTTTTTTTTTCTTCAGTAATATATAAAATGATATATGTAAGTAAACACAATGTAACCTTGTAAAGTACCTGAATTTCTTTATCCTGTGGGAATGGTTACAAAGAAATTGGTCCCACCAAAGAACCCTGATTTTGAGGAGTGTGTGTGTATGTGCACTCTCTCCCTCTATTCGTCTATTCCCTCCTCAAATCAAGACTCAAGAGTGTACATTTTTTCAACCAACAAACGTGGCTTACCAAACCTATGTTCGTACCTCCATCATGTTATGTCACTACCTTAACTCGGTTGGTTACTTAGTTTAGTTAGTTTTTTTTTTTTCTCTTTGTCCCTTAACTCTACCTAGAACTATGTCCAATGTCCTCTTCCAATACATTACATTTTTTTATATATACATATTTTGAAAGATTACAAAACTATTGCATAAAATCTATAAATTATATTATAATCATCACATCTGTTATTTGTGTCTTGATCTTTTGTTTCCCACTTTCCCACCACTTTCTTCTTCTTCTTCTTCACAATCTTCTTCCCTCCATCCTCTCAAGTGGGTTCATTAGCACTCCTCATCCCATCTTTGAATGTTGCTGTCTGAAAACCAGTTACTTCTCCTCAGTTTGTTTCTGGTTTCTGTGCTTTTGGTTGAGGTTGGTTCTTCTTGTATGGTATATAAAGTTGGTCTTTGATATATAGTTCTAAATTTTTTTTTTCATCTTTATGTTGTTGATTGTTCATTTCCTTTGTTTCAGTTTATTTCTGTTTTAGAATGTTGATTGACCTTCCTTTTCTGGTTATTTTGAGATGGTGAAATGCTAAATTATTGGTGTTGTCTTTAGTAACAGCAGATACTGTCTTTTAGATGAACTCATTGAAGTACATTTGTCTGGGTTTGGTACCCTTACAAATTCATGAATGTGCAATTTACTCTGAAAATTCTATGCATTTGTCTTGAACATGTGCATTTATATGAACTGCGTATATTCCTTTGTTTCTTTTCTTTTATATTTTGTTTTAAATGTAAGAAAGTCGTGTGCCAATGTGCCATAATTTGTGCAAAAACAGTTGTTTTTGAAGTTTTTGTTTTGCACACTTTTTCTTTTGTTATGCTACCTTTTTATTCAGTTCTTTTCCTCCTTTTCAGGATGCTATTCTTATACTGCTTAATTTCTAGTTGAAGGAAGATTAGGGTTAAAAAAAGGGATTTTTCTGCCACTGGGATACTGTGGTGTGATAGAGGAAGAAGATGGAAAATACACTGAGTTGGGTTCAAAAAAGGTGTCAAGGTAAAAGAGATTCATTATATGTAGCATCTGAGTCAAAAAAGTTGGCTAAAAGAAGAATTTCTCACCCAGCCATGTCTGCAAACACTATCCAATCACAAAATAGTGTTTTCCCAAAGCATTTATTCTTTCTACTTGTTCATGGACACTACAAGATTCCAAAGCTTCTGGCAAGTGCAGATGAGATGTATCTTCGTCGCTGTCTGGAATCTGTGCACAATAGTGCATTGAAAGCCTCTCAACAAACCAAACCTGTGAGCAGATCCTTAGAAACCAAAAACTTGTGGATTTCAGCAGAAAGGTTGAGCACAGTGGAGTTTATTGGTGGAACAGAAAGTAGTGGTTCCATGACTGAGAGTTTAGTTGATGGTGCTGATGCTGCAGAGAATTGGACTTTAGGCACAGTAATGGGGACAAAGAGTATGATCAATATACTGAATAGTCCTTTACTGCAGCAGTTTAATGCTTCAGAAAGAAATGAAAATTTGAACAACATGAACTTCACTGATGCTAAAAATATGACATGCTATGATTTTGTGGATTCTCCAAGTGTAGTAATGGAAACACCAATGGTGGAAAGTCATAAGTATGGTTCCATTTCAGATAATAAAAGAAGTACTTCCACGAATAACTCTGCTTGTTTTGATTGGATGATGTCTTCTGCTACTTCTTCTAACGTGTCTCAAGGAATGCTTCAGTGCACTTGGAAGCAAGGTGTTCCTTCTTTTGTTTTTTCTGCAGATGATCAGAAGGAGGTATATGTAGCCAAATTGAGCAAGGTGGACACAACACATGACGAGGATTTGGATTATGTGTACCTGTTTCACTTGAACAACAAGGAAAGACAAAAGGGTCGCGAGTTTCATGACAATAATCTGCAACTTGTTGGTAAGATGAACGTATCAACCTGTCTCACCCTCTGCTCTGAAAATTCAAGAGTGATGGAAACAAGGTTTATATTATTTGGTGATGGTAAAATTTGTGAGAAAGAAATCTTCACTTCAAGCCATTCTCACGTAAAGAACAAGAGCATAGCTAAGAAAGCATCACGAGTGTTAAGAACTGGTCCATCACCTATACACAGAACACTCTCAAGGTTCACTAGATCAAAAACCATAAGAGAAAGTTCTGCATTGGATCAACAATCATGTGGTCTAGATGAGACCAATTTATTAGCATCCAATGTTCCACCAAATTTTGAGTTGGCTGCCATTGTGGTCAAAGACCATCTTCCCTCTAAAAAAAGTGTGGACAAAGTAGGAGGCTGGGGTATGAAATTTCTCAACAAATGTGGTGGGAATCAAACTACATTGTCTTCTGAAAGTTGTAATCGAAGTTGTGGGGCTTCTTTAACTAGCACAAGCATCATCATTCCAGCAGGCCTTCATGGAGGACCTAGAACCAGACATAATGGTCCCTCAAGTCTCATAGATAGATGGAAATCTGGGGGGTGCTGTGACTGTGGTGGCTGGGATGAGGGATGTCCCCTAACAGTGCTTCAGAGAAGATCTACCAATGAGAACCTTCTGTCTCATGTAGATATGCAAGGAGAATGCAAGTCTATTGAATTAGCTACTCAGGTATGTTATGTTTTTGTGGTTAGTTTTCTTTTGAACTGAAAATGTTAGTTGGAAACTGTAAGAATTTGGTTTTCCATTATATGTACTTTTGTTTCTCCACAAAAATTGGTAGGAAGTGTATTGTATGTGTTTAAGTGGAGGCAAACCTCACTTTACAAGTCAGTTTTGTAGGTTTGAATTAGGCTTAAAGTTCACTTCTTAAAAATGTATCAAAATTATGGGTTAGAGTTTATCCTAACAAGATTTGTTATTTGTTGGTCTATTGTATTAGTCTATATGACCACCTATTAATGTCTAGTTCCATGTTCATATAAGAAGATGCAAACCTCACCTTACAAGCCGATAGAGTAAGATTTAAAGTCTATATCTTATCGAAATGAATTGATAAGATAGGGAAATCACCATGTTCATTGCTCAATTTGACTGAAGGTCACCAAAACTCTGATGTAATAATTCCATAATCTGTCTGTGACATTTAAAGTTCTGCTGCTGCTGTTGTTTTCATCATGAGATTCAAGTCATTTGGTAAAAAGGTTGACTGCATGCATCTATAATCTTATATGTGCTCTTTGTGTTTGGTTAAGAAATGCCAACTATTTTTCTATTCAATGAGATGATCATATTATCCTCTGATTTCAGGATTCAAGCAATTTCAGCCCCTCCATGAGGATGGTTAATATTCATAATGGATTATATTTCATTCATTTTCAATCACCCTTATCTGCACTACAATCTTTCTCAGTAGCAGTGGCGATTATTCACACGCAGAGTTCTACTCTTCAGCCTAAATGATGCATAGGAATTGTGATAACAGAAAAAACTTAGCAGAATGATGAGAACATTTAGGTGAACACATAAATCAGGTTTTCATTCCATTGTTTGTCATAGTTAAGTAGGTAACCTGGTTAGCAGAACTAATTCTCTTTGTTCATTTTACTCAATTCTTGTAACCATATTTTTTTCCCCTACACTTTTTGCTGAAGGGGGTGGAATGTAAAAGCTTTTTGATGGAGAAAATTTGGCAAATCCTAGTATTGAGTTTGGATTTGTTATATTTGTTGAAAAGAGGATATTGTAATTAGTCCTTAACCTGATGAATAATTGTTTGAAGATAGAAATTGAATTGTGCTTTTCAATTTGTGTTAGTCAAATATGGTAGTTCCAAATTTCTGAAAAGTGTCTGATAAAGTTGACCCACATTGCATCTATTAGATTACTATGATTAGGATCTCTTTAGCATGTGATTAACACTGCCATTGTCACCTAACTTCTACTTGCTCAGTTGACCAAATGGGAAAAGAAGATAGCAAGAATGATTCTGATAACCATGTTAACAAATAATAAAAAAAAAGGTAAAAAATAATTCAATCACAAAAAGAGACACCATAGAATAATATTGTGCAGATGATTGATTAAAAAAAAAAAAAGTGTTGGGAGTACACACAAATTCCCTCCTCTGAATACAAAATAAGCACTAATTGCAGTAAATAATGGTCGATAAATAACACAAATTGCTTCAAACTTTTTTCTGCAATTGCTCTGTTGAATCCTTATATGAATCAGTTAATAAAGGATACCCTGGGATGATATATATTCTCTTGTGTTGTTCTTTTAACAATTTTTGCATATTTTGAGTACATGCATTTGCCAATAAATATGAACTACATAGCTAATTTTTTTTCAGTCATAATTTATTATATAGATGGAAATAATAAAGATACGAAAACAAGTTTATTAAAAAAAATCGCTTGAAATTGGCGGCTTAGCATATGCAGAAAAGAAATATAAAAGAAAAATATTTTGTTAGTCAACTTTTTTAAAAAAATTAACTTTCAAAACTTATAAACTTATATTTTGTGATTCAACGTACTTAAATTAAAAATATATATATTTTGTAAAGAAGTATTGGTAGAGCAAAATCTGTAGTAATACTTTATTATATAATTGCCAAATTCTATTTGAATTTATATTTTATATAATCTCAAAAAATAAGTTAAATATGTTTTGGTCCTCAAGTTTAATTGAAATTTAGTCCTTTTAATTAAAGTTTGTTAAATTTATCTGACATTTCAAGCGCATTTTATTATAATATGTAAATTATTTACACCATTTACACATGTTTGTTTCAATATTAACTCAAATATTATCATAAAATATGTTTGAAATGTCAAATAAACTTAACAAATTTGATAAAAATAATTAAATATACATATTTTAAAAATAAATGATTAAATTAATATAAAATTTTAAAAAATAACTAATTTCAAAATTCAGAAGATAAAAACATATTTAACCCTAAAAACAATACATGTAACAGTACAATGTGTCGGATGGAATGCAGCTGTCTGTCTCAAACAGAGGATGCTGATGCGTTGGGTTCATACTATGAGGCCACGACGACATGGCTCATGCAACTCAAAAGAGTAAATAAAGTGAACCAATTGCTTACATTTTCATCTAGAACAAGAAAAGTGCATTCGTTCATCAGGAACCTAGTTTCCTTCATTGAGTTTATTTTTTCTTCTTATGTAAAAGTGCAGGTGATTTGAATTTTAGAGGCTCATTCTAGGTATGTTTTAATATTCAAAGTACTTACTGATTTTCATTGACACAGAGGTTTTTGTTCAGAAGATTTAGCCACTACGATGGCATGTTTGATATTTCTCCATTTGTAATTTTCTTTTCTAAGAGAAAAAAACTTCTTACTATATTAACTTCACCTTCTTGCATGCTGGTGTTGTGGTTTAGAGATTTTGTTTTCAAAGGTTTCTCTATACCTCCCATGACCAGCTATATCATTACTGTACCCAACTTTACCCTAACCTGGTGGTTACTTTTGTATATCACCCTGTTAAGGTTGGCACATTTTCGATCTTAGTATATATTCATTTTCTTAGCATTTTTACTTTAATTTGGTTTGTGTGTTTTATACCAATTTCTTATAGTTCAATAATTGGTACCTTCTGAAAAAAAAAATTGAAATGCGGGTACTCTGCATTGCAAAATTGATAAAAGTACACATGAGAATGTTCATCCCATCATATCCTCTTTAGGCTGCATCACGACTTTCTTTTTCATTACAAAGTTCCATGAATAGTAAACGTTTCGTCTGCTTAAAAATCGATTCGAAAATTTTCCCCAATCTAAAAAGTGATTCGAAAATTGAACAAAAATCAGCACACTATTTCCCAATAGGTAAATAGGTCCAGATATTGACAAAATCTGAACAAAACCATGGAAATAACAGCCTCAGCTTTTAAAACCACACATCCTTTTCAAGATTGCGGAAGAGTTTAAACCAAAAAATTTCCAAGCAAGTTCTGCAGGCAAGTGAACAAAAGTTATTGTAAAATCAGTGATTCAAATACAAATTATGCAAAATAAGGCATCTAGGAAAATGTCTTCCTTACCTCTCATTTCTCCCTTCGAATAGACAATGGCACCTGCATTATGTCGAAAGAGAATATTTTGAATCAGATGCATATTAATGGAGCAAATCTCAGAGAGCTAGGTAGTTCACACACAAATAACTTCACTGAACCTCCTCATGATTCATATTTGACCAAACCGCAATATTAATCATGTGAATTAATATCCCGGATTAAGTGGGGAAAGGACACTTTTCAGTCATGTGTAACTTCCCAATTCACATACAAATGCAGAAACATTGGAAGCCAGAGAAAGCACTATTTTAAGTGCAATCATATGCATAGAAAAAAGCACCGGCCATATTGGTGAACAACGAACGTAGGAAACTAAAATGTGTTCCTATCAGCTGAAATTTTAAAGCCTCAGAAGCAAAAACAAATTTATAATTGTGTCAAGAAGGTAAAATTATTATGACAAACCATAAATGTTTTTCTTTAGCCACTTAATTCTTAAAAACCCAAACAACAAAAACATAGACCAATACACAACTTGAGTTATGAATAAAGGAGGCTCAGATTCGCCTTTTCTCAGACAACAGAGGGAATGGCTTGTGCGCAGGCTGCGTCAACAGCATCTGTGCAAGAACCAGAAGGAAAATTTAACACAGATACCATGTCACCTAGCCAGGACACAGCTCTTCACTCAAATCTGGTCTAATTGCAGAAAATATCATCATTGCCTCGTGATAGCAAGAAGAAGAAGAAGAAGATGAAGTAGCAGAATATATGTTTGTGTGTATGCATGTGGAGAGCTGTTTGGTAAACTCAATTATAATGATCATTGGCTTACACAGCAACTTCAAGAGGGCAACAGCTATCAAGACAACCTTCTCTCAAAGAGTGAAGCCTCATACTTAAACTAATGACTAATGAGTGTAACCCTAATATCAGGGTTTCAGAAAAAAAGGCTCAGATTCAACTTTACACAGGCAAAAGACAGAACAGAAGAGCCTCACCATGGCTGCATCATCAGCGTTTGTATAAAAAGGTCACGATGTAACCGACACTGAACTACCTTGCCAGGACCAAGGCTCTTACTAATGTCCATTTTCTGAACTAAAAGATGAAATCAACATCACTGCCTCTCTTTTGACCATTATCCAGAACAAACAGAAAGTGGGTCAAATATAATCTACCCCTGGTTCTATGACTGAGGATGCAAATAGACATGAAAATAACTGGTACAAAAATCTGGTATGAAATGGATAAGCATGAAATGCATAACTGTATTCAGAGAATATTATGGATGAAAATGACATAAGCACAGGATTGAAAATAATACAAATGGCGGTTCTAACAGGGTTTTTGGAAATAAGTTGTTCTTATTTCCACCATTGGAGCTTGCTCACATGACTGCATGACTGCCAACATGAGCCAATTGTAGAATAAGTTCTTAGAGGGCCTACTTATTTTTCATTTTGTTTTTAAACTGAATTTCATTTTGTTTTTAAACTGAAATTATAGTTTACTAACAATTATTCAAACAAAAAAGTTAACAAGGACAAGAATTGAATAGTTACTATTTCCCTTAAATTATGATTTTTTATAAATTTTGAAACCCCATCAAAGCTAGCTAAAACATTCTGCCATATAGAACATGTAGATTAAAGAAAAATGCAATAAATTATTATTGGATAACAATAAAAGTGAGGAGGTATATGGACCCTATACCTGTAGAGCCCCAATGGAGCAGATGTGAGCATGACAAAAAGGTCATCACATCTGTAACGATGGACTCGATTTAATTTCCCAGACCTGTAACTGTATCAACCATAGTTTGTTGACCAGGATACCTTACTAATGTCTGGAGAAAACAATGAGAATGAGTAAATGACTTATGTAGGGAAATATGTCAACATACAAACTGAGGATATAGGATTTCAAAAAATCAAAAAAGATTTTAGTTCGTAAAAAAAGAAAAACTAAAATAACCTAAAAAAAATTTGTTTTTCGTTGTGTAATATAGTGCAACAGAAATACATAAAATTCAGCCACAAATGTGTAGAGCCCCAATGGAGCAGATGTAAGCACGAGAAAACTATCACATCTGTAACGATGGGCACATTAATTTTCCAGACTTGTAACTGTATCAACCATAACATTTTTAGGAGAATACCTGACTAAGTCTGAAGATAGAAACTATATATCGGATAACTAAAACCTTCAAAAGATAAATAGATGAGAGAGAGATTAAGTCCACAAAACTAATTAGCATTACCAAAACCTTCCGTTATAAATTGTATCTCTTCGGATATTCCATTTCCCAAATGAACAGAAATTTCATAATAAAAATCGAAAAATAGAATCTACACACTACAATACCAGTATTTTGTTTTATAAAACCAAATTGTACTCAGTTACCTTTCAATATTAAATATCAACAGAACAGGACATCAATCATCATAAAGCCAGAAAAAAATTTGAAAGTATGAAACAATGTATCGAATGGCGAAAAGTAAGATCCCATGAGAGATCCAACTCGATATATTCGATTGCATGCATTGATCTAGCTGGTTAAATATACATGAAGCTAACATATCCTCATGAATAATAGGATATGTGATGCTCAACCAGCAACATTTGAATCCTCCCACTTAAAGAACAAGTTCTAAAATCATTAAAAATGCATTAGTCATGCCCTCGAACCTGTTTAACTCTCACACATGATCTTTTTTAGTAGGTTCGTGTGAACTCAAGCAAACTCACTCAACTCAAGTAAAATCACAAGTTTAGAGTAAGCTTGACCAGCTCGGTTGGACAGCAGAGAAAACAAAATGGCACAGGATTTGTACGTTTCTAGGCATCGATTAGAACAGAACACACCTTCGTAACAACTCAGTGGTTCACTGGTTCTCTATTGCAAGTTTCTGTCCGTTTCGGGTGTTGATGTTATTTTCTGTTGAGGCAAACCATGTTTTCTTTCACCAATATGACATAAAGATTCTTAGCCTACCATAATGTTGTCTACACAACTCACCACAGCTGCACCTGGCAGAGCCAGTGACATTCTCAACTTGTTTCCAACAGAAACAACTCGTCCTGAAACAAAAACAAAGGTTTTTTTCTATAACGAGGTGACCATAGAAAAGAAATGCTGACAAAACTTAACTGAATGAAATGTCATGAAAACAAGCATTCATGTGTAGGGGAAGCTGAGTTTGTTGTTGTTTGAAGCTACATCTTGGATTGTGTTCCTTGTTTTCTTGTTGTTTATTTGATGAATGAAACCGGAAAAACATGGATGTGTAGGAACCCCAACCAAATTCCAAATTCACTTCAATCGATGATTAGAATATGAAAAAATTCAACCCAGAGGGAAACCCTCTATCTTTGTTTTGTTAAATTATTATGACCCACCCACTCCAATGGCAACACAAAAATGGGTTGATGCCAGAAGATCTACCGCGCTAAGAGAACCACATAATTGCAAAATTCATGTCAAGCCAACCTCATTTCAAGTATTAGATTGCAGAAAAAAACAAAACAAAACTCAAAATAGAATAACCCAAAAGCTAAAATTGTTTCTTTTTCTCTTTTGCTTTTTTAAAATAACCCAGGTTGGCAGAAAGAGAGACAGAGGGAGAGAGATGGAGATTGCAGAATTGTGCACTGCATAGTACGGAACAAATGAGAGTGGAAGAGGAAACATGAACTATATCAAACCTGGCTTTGACATTTTGTTGAGCCGCCTGACTAACAAGAAATGGCACTTTTGCATAATTAGGGTTTTGTGTTGGGATGATATTTATAAGGAGCGGGGTTGAGTTAGGGTTTTGGCAGTGACTTGGCTTAGGTCACAACCGCGAAGCAACTCAGAATAATTGAATTCTAAAAAGTTAAAAAAATGTAAAAAAGAAAAGTAATTCTTTGAAGATTTCCCAACATCTTAAAAACCGGAAAAACATTTATTTTTATTAGCGAACAGCGCTGTTTATTTGTATTTTTTAATTTTTAAAACATTTAAGATCATAAACAAATATAACTTTTAAAATGGTTATTAAATATAAAATTAAAAAAAAAAAAATATATATATATATATAAAGAAAATTTAAATAATGATTTAAGATAAAAGAGAAAAATGATTAAAGAAAAAAAAATATGTAAAAAAAAATAATTAAAAATAAATTATTTATAAAATAATTAATTTTTAAAATAATTAAAGGTAAAAAAATATAATTTATTTTATTATTTTTAACTCTTTTCGAAAACATATTTAGAACGTTAATCAATATATTTTTTTTTTAATTACTTCCTATGATAGACGAATTCTTTCAATTTTATTTTTTAGTTATCTTTTAAAATAGCTATCCATGACAACAAAAATTATTCATAATAAAATAATTTTGTTATGTAATTACTCTGTAAACTCTATTATAACTAATAGTATTTTTTTAATAATTATTTTTTGTTACATCTGTTATTTATTATTACAATAAATATTCGTTTAAGTTCACATTTTGATATTAAGAGTTTGATGCAGACTTAACTGGAATACAAATTTATAAAATTTTAAAAATCACATTATAATATAAAATATTAGGAGTTATAATATAAAATATTATGAGTGTTGAAAAATTTTAAAATTATAAAAATATTAGATATATAAAAAATATGATAGATATAACAAATATGTTACAAAATAAAAAACTTGTTATATTATTTCATTCATATATATATATAAAACAAAATATGAACTCAAATGACTTTACAAAAATTTTTTCTAAAAATAAAATCACAAAATCATTAATCCAAAAATTTTTACATTTAGACGGAAAACAGACTTAAACAAGTATCGACAATTTTAATTTTTAAAAAACAACTACAATTAATATTCTTTGGAAAGTTTTGGTTTTAACATTTCAATAATTATTTTTAAAAATAATATTTTTACAAAGATTTTAAATTGTTCTAGAGATCTAATTTCATGATCACTAGTTTTAGATTTTTTTAAAAAAATAATTTTAAATATTTTAAAAATCAACATCGAATTCATTCATTTTTCACTTTGCATATATTTTCTAAAATACCTTTACATGTATCACCCAAAACTTTATACATATTTTCTAATTATTTTTAAAATAAAATTTTTATTAATTTTATTTAAAATATATTTTTAAAAAATAATTATAAAAAATAAGCATACAAAAACTAGTATAATTAATAAAATAATTTATATTAATAAAAATAAAATTATAATTAAATATATACATCTTATGAAGACAAACTTTTTTATATATAAATATAGATAACACGTTTATAAAGTATAATAATTAGGAAAGGAAGTTCGTTGGAAATTTCATCATCTCCATTGCTATCTCTAGAATAAAGAGGAAGACTTATATTTAAGTTACTTTTTCCATTTTAAATATTAATTAAATGAGTTTTATGAAATTATAGGAATATAATATTATAAGAAGTATATGGATTTTTATTTTTAATATTAAATATTAAAAAATTATAATTATATAAATATAAATATAAAATAATAATATCTTAAAATTAAGTTACAAAATAAAAACAAAAAAAATATAATTTTTTTAAATTATATAATAAATTACAAATATTTTCTTAATTTCAAAAGAAAACATATAAAAAAGTACAAATTTCTCTATATTTAACTTAAAAATTAAAATATTATTTTAATCTGTAGCTCCTCAATTCTCTGGAGATTGTCAGATTCTTTTTGAGAAGCCGATTCTTTCTCATGTATAATTATAAAAGAGTAACTATACAATTAATTGTCACATTAAACTTCTTATTAGAAAACTAACAAGTGTCATTAATTTTTTAATAAAGTTTAAAAAACTTCGATGACAAGCTAATTCCTTCTAATGTATCATTATAAAAGAGTAACTATAAAATTAATTATCACATTAAACTTGCTATTAGAAAATTAACATGTGTCATTAATTTTTTAATAAAGTTTATAAAACTTCAATGACGTGATTAAACATGCTATTAGAAATTAACAACTGTCATCATTTCTTTAGTGAAGTTGAAAAACTTTGATCCTGTAATGGATGGAAAATTGATTAAATATGATAAAATTATATTTATTTAATATTTTTTTTATGAGATTGTATAATAGAATTGTGTGAGCATGGTTAAGGCAACATTTATATGTATTATATCCTACTTAATTTATTACCAGTGCTATCCTAACTTTAAGAAATTAAAATAACTTTTAAATTTACTATATTAAAAAACACATTTCCTTGTTTTGAAATTTTTTAAAAAATTAATACGAATTTTGTTATGAAAAATAATTTGTAAAAAGTGTTACCATTTTTGTTTTTGAAATATTTATATAAAATACTTTCCACAAAAAAAATTGTAGAAAAAATTTGTAAATTTCATAAAATATTTATTCAAAAATAATTGTCTGCCAATTAAAACTTTTTAAAAAATGGCCAAAAAAGTATTTTTCTGCCAAATTTATTAATAAATTTGTAAAAAAAATATCATAAAATATGAAAAATTTTAGTAGTACTATTTAGTTTTTAAAATTTATGTTTATAAGTTGTCTTTTTCTTTTTTAATTTAAGAAATTAAACTTGAAAAAATATGTCCAAAATTTCAAAGACTAAATGCATAATTCAACCAAAGTTTCAAGAGACTAATTCTGTAGAATAAGATGAAGTTTTACATTAATATTTACATTGTACACGTCAATAGACTAATTGTATAATTCATATTTTTTTCATTCAATAGATCGAAAATAATATACAAATAGTAAGAGGAAAATTTATCTATTTGACTTTCGTTCATCTGTTATATATTATTTTTATAATAATTATTTATAAAATTATAGCAATAACTTATAATTAATTCACAACATAAAAATCATTAAAACAGTTTTACATTTCCAGCAACATTCAGTTAATATAAGAATGGCGTATTAGTATGAAAACATACAGATACTATAAACACAATATCAAACTTGAGTGTGTGTGTGTGTGTAAATATTAGTTTTATACTGCTAAATAATTATCTACACTTTTTAAAATAATTAGGGATGCTTAATTTATATGTACCAATAACAGGTGATACCATTAATTGTTCATGTCAGAGGCTTATTATTCTAGTGTTTGTATGCAAAAGATAAACCAATTTGTCATGTGAATGCATGCAAACTATATTTTCTCTTTTGCAGTGAAGTTTCTGACTTTGAAATGAAATACATAGATAGACATTACCTTGCTCATAGTGGACATTTTCTTTAGTTTTGGTACTTTCGCCAGCCATAGTAGCATGTGAGTTGATGCAGCTCAATTCTTGTGCCAATCACATTCATTCCTACCCATTTGACTTGGTCCCATTTTCAAACCGTTGAAATCTGCATACAAAAAATAAGCACTTTAAAAGGGAGTGATTGGAGTTGTTATATCATCTGCTAAATTCTCCATGCATGCACTTTTTCTAAGGAAGAGAAAATGGGGAAAAAAGCACTTTGGTGGTGTTTGGTTTTGACATGCCTTTTGGTTCCTCTAGCAGGTGATGGATTGAAGATGAACTTGAAGAATTATTGTGAGAGTTGGAGGATGAATGTGGAGCTGCACAACGTTAGGGACTTCCAAGTTGTGCCTGAAGAATGCATCGAGTACATTGGGAAATATGTCACTTCCACACAGTACAAAGTGGACTCACAGATGGCAACTGAAGAATGTCTGGTTTATCTCAGCACAAGCTGTAATCTGAAGAGAGATGGCTTGGATGCTTGGATTTTTGACATTGATGATACCTTACTTTCAACTCTTCCTTACTACGAGGATAATCTATATGGGTAATTCCAAATTTCACTCTCAAGTCTATTTTCTCTGTCATGATATTATTAGGAATCTAGGTATAATTTAAAAGTCTAAGAAGAAATGAGAATGAGAAAGACGTATCAGAAAAACAACATCCACAAACATTAAACTTGGTCTTATATTGAAAGTAGTGTCAGTTTTTTTTTTTTTACATAGACAATTCATGCCTCAGACGGTTAATATCCCTAGGAAGTTCATGATCATTGTGAATGATTGTGAATGATGACGAATTTATTTGACAACAGGGGAAGGAAAGTGAGTGTGACATCTCTAGAGGAATGGATGAAAAAGGGTAATGCACCTGCTCTTGATCACTCATTGAAGCTTTATAATGAACTTAAATCCAGGGGTGTGCAAATCTTTTTGGTTACTTCAAGGAGGGAACATCTCAGATCAGTCACAATTGACAACCTTGTAAAAGTTGGTTACTATGGTTGGACTAAAATTATCTTTAGGTCAGTACTATTACCTCTACTTTTCCTTCAATAGTCCTCAATTTTTGGCTGAATGTTTCTCTTTTTCTTACACTTTTTGTTTCTGTGCAGAGACCCTGCAAATGAATTGGTATCAGTGAAGAAGTATAAATCTGATGTGAGAAAGCAAATAATAAAAGATGGTTATCGCATTTGGGGCATTCTGGGAGACCAATACAGTAGCATTGAAGGAATTCCAAGCCCTGAAAGGGCATTTAAACTCCCAAATCCAATGTACTATGTTGCCTAATGTGTAATTGTATTGTTTCTTTCCTCGTTTACGACTTTTATTAAAACGTAACTTGTTCCATGTAATTGGACATGTAGATGGTCCAGAAATAAAAATAATTTACATTATAAATGTCTTGTGAAATCTTACTTCAAAAGTTAGTTAATTATGCTTCAAATCCACCTAAATATGGTTGATTTCTCTCATTCCACTAACAGAATTTTAATTTTAACTCACTCCCTCAATTTCAAGTTATGTATAAATTAATTTTTTTACATGATTGTATGTGTGTGCAGAGTGAAACATAAATCCAATAATGAATATACGAAATGAAGAAAAATGAAAGAAAATGTGAAAAATAAAAATGAAATAGAGTGAGAAGTGTGACTACTTGTGTCAGGTGAAAATAATATCAAAATAAAGGAATTTGGACCAAACATAATCTTCCACTGGTTCTATATATAACAGAGGATGCAAATCCACATGTAAATAACTAGAAGAAAAAAAATCTGATACGCAATTCAAGACCCAAAGATCAGAAGCATGAAATGAATAACTGTATTAAGAGAGTATTATTGAAGAAAAATGTTCTGAGCCCAGGCTTGCAAATAACAAACCAGAGCATACCTCCTCAGAAAATTGATTGTCCAAATCCTCATCCCTCTCCCATCTAAGAAATAAGTTGTTCTTATTGGTTTCCACCATTGGAGCTTCCTAACATGGCTGCCAATTGTAGTAAAAATCTCCGTTGGACACTAGAAAAAAGCAAAAAACAGCACTGGATTTGTTTGTTTCTAGGTATTGATTTATACAGAACACACCTGAGTAACAATTCCGTGGTTCACTGGTTCTCTCTTACAAGTTTCTATCTGTTTTGGTGTTGATGTTGCGTTCTGTTGAGACAACCCTTCCTTTCTTTCTTTCTTTCACAGTTACGATGTAAAGATTCTTAGCCTACCACTGTGTTGTCAGTACAGTTCATCACAGCTACAGTGACATTCTGAACTTGTTTCCAAAAGATGCTGACAAACTCACTGAATGAAATCTCATCAAAACCAACATTCATATCACACCAACCAAATTCACTTCAAACACGATGTTTAGAATTTGGAAAATTCAACCCAGGAACAGAAAGAAGTAAGATTTTTTCACCTTTGTTTTGTTAAATTACTATGACCCACCACCAACTCTACAATGCCAAGATGAAATGAGTTCATGTCAGAAGATCTACAGAGAATAACATTATAGCAAAGTTCATTTTATGCATTGGATTGCAGGAAACAAGAAAAACACAAAATAGAATACCCAAAAGCAAAAAAAGTTTCATACGCTCTTCTTCCTTTTTTAAAGATTATTGTGCCCTGCATTTTCAGAAAACCAGGTTGGCAGAAAGCAATAGAAGGAAAAACTGAGATTTGTAGGGTAAAGTAACTGAAAAAATGAGAATGGAAGAGGGAACAGGGACAAATTCAAACCTGACTTTGACCTTTTGTTGATATGAGACAACAAGAAATGCACTTTCCCAGAATTAGGGTTTTCTTTTGAGGTAATATTAAGAAATTATCAAAATGAAAAAAATTAGTGAATCAATTTCATCCTTACTCATTTGTTATTACAAAAGAGTAACACTATCCAATTTAATTTTCACATTAAACATGTTATTAGAAAATTAACAAGGTGTCATTAATGGTTTTGTAAGATTGAAACACTTTGATTACTTGATAGATGAAAGATTGATTCAACATGATAAATTTAGATTTATTTAATAATTATTTAGTAATATTATAACATCAACGTGTGAGCACGATGAAGGCAACATCCATATGTATTATACCCTACTTGATTTATTATTATAGATTTATAACAAACCTAACATCTTATTATAATTTTGAAAAAAAAAAGTATCTTATTATAATCACTTCTATATTAATAAATAACATCCAAAAGCAGTAGTAGCAAGCAACTAACCCAACAATTTGTACCCTTAAATTAAATGTTGCAGAAAATTACTTTTAACACAAGTTTATGTTTGTGAGCATCGTATTTTGAGATCCAATATCTTACTTTTTTTTTATTGGAACAAATTTACATGGTACAAATGATTTCATAAAAAATATAAATGTTTTTTTATGCCACTTGACAACTTTTTTATTTTTTAGAAGTATTTTGGTGATTAAAAAAAGCAAAGTTTTATAAAAGCTGAGAGGAAAATCTATCCATTTGTCTTTCATTCATCTGTTATATACTATTTTTTTTACAATAACTATTTAGAAAGTTTATAACAAGAACTTATGATTAAATCACAATATAAAAATTACAAAACAGTTTTACATTTTCAGTAAAATATAAATGAAAACATTTACTTAAAATAAAGAGTAACTTATTTTTCTGATATAACTAGAGATGTTTAATTTACATGTACTGATAAAAAATGATACCATAATTGTTCATGTCAGAGGCTTATTCTTCCAGTGTTTGTATTCAACAGATAAAACCTATTTGTCATGTGAAAATGTGAAAGCATGCACACTTTAGTTTTGTCTTTTACAATAAAGTTTCTGTCTCTGAAATGAAAATACACAGAATTTCCTTCTTCATAATTGACATTTTCTTCAGTTCTGGTATTCTTGCCAGCTATGGCACATGTGAGTGATGCAGCTAAATTTCTGTGCCAACCACATTCATTCAGACCCATGTGATGACTTGGTCACATTCTCAGAACATTGAAATCTAAACACTTTAAAAGGGAATAATGGTTAGAGAGTTGTTCTATGATCTGGTAAGGAAGAGAAAATGGAGAAACCAGTGTGGTGGTGTCTGGTTTTGACATGCGTTTTGGTTCCTCTAGCAGGTGCTGCTGCTGATTGGAACATACTGAAGCTGAAGACACGTGATGGATTGAAGATCAGCTTGAAGAATTATTGTGAGAGTTGGAGGATGAATGTGGAACTGCACAACATAAGGGATTTCCAAGTTGTGCCTGAAGAGTGCATTGAGTACATTGGGAAATATGTCACTTCCACACAGTACAAAGTGGATTCACAGAGATCAACTGAAGAGTGCTTGGTTTATCTCAGCACAAGCTGCAATCTGAAGAAAGATGGGTTGGATGCTTGGATTTTTGACATTGATGATACCTTGCTTTCAACCGTTCCTTACTACAAGGATAATCTATATGGGTAATTTCAAATTCCACTCTCCATCTATTTGCCACATCATGATATTTGGCTACATAATGTATGTTTAGATTATCATTTGTATAGTTGGTTTTAAATGTTTGTATCCACACCACACTTCTAATATACCTTCTAATGATCTGAGAGTGAGAGTGGGTGGAAGAATAAATCTAATAGATTTTCCCGTGATAGACTCTAATAATGATTATAATGTCATGTTAAGTGATAGAAAGTGAACTTTAAACCTACCATAATCCTACAAAACAAGAATATAAAGTGAGGTTTGCACCTACTTAGATACTTTCAAATCGGTTTATTTATAGTCAATGTGTAACTTCCAACCCCTCTCTCATGCCGAGTTATATATATTTCGAAAGTAGCGTAGGACTAGACATTAATGAAAGGTCCAACAATGGTCTGATAGCGGGTGGAACAATATGTTCAAATCTTGTTAAGATAGACTTTAACTATGGTTCTTATACCATATTAGGAGTGGACTTTAAGTCTAACTCAATCCCACAAAATCGAATTATAAAATCAGATTTACACTGACTTATATTCTCTTAAATTATCTTTATCTTTGGCCAATGAAGGACTTCAAACACCGAGAAATGAAATGAATTTCCGACAGTTACATATGTTAGTATGAAAATCTTGAACTTGTTTAGATCTTCTTTGCTTGGTGATGATCATTGTGAATGATGATGGATTTCTTTGAAAACAGGGGAAGGAAACTGAATGAGACATCTCTAGAGGACTGGATGAAAAAGGGTAATGCACCTGCTCTTGATCACTCATTGAAGCTCTACGATGAACTTAAATCCAGGGGTGTGCAAATCCTTTTGGTTACTTCAAGGAAGGAACATTTGAGATCAGCCACAATTGACAACCTTGTAAAAGTTGGTTACTATGGTTGGACTAAAATTATCTTTAGGTCAGTACTGTTACCTCTACTTTTCTTTCAATAATCCTCAATTTTTGGCTGAATGTTTCTCTTTTTCTTACACTTTTTGTTTCTGTGCAGAGATGCTGCAAATGAACTGGTATCAGTGCAGAAGTATAAATCTGATGTGAGAAAGCAAATAATAAATGATGGTTATCGCATTTGGGGCATTTTGGGGGACCAATACAGTAGCGTTGAAGGGATTCCAAACCCTAGAAGAGCATTTAAACTCCCAAATCCAATGTACTATGTTGCCTAATGTGTAATTGTATTGTTTCTATCTCGTGTACAACTTTTATTAAAAAAGTACTTTGTTCCGAACAATGATTAAGATCAATTTCTTTTGTATTTTAATTTAAAGGATTAAATATGTTTTTATTCTCTCAACTTGAAATTTGGAATTAGTCTCTTTTCAAAATGTTTGACTAATTTAGTCATTTATTTTTAAAAATATATTAATTTAGTCATTTTCATCAAATTTTAGTTTATCTGATGTTTCAAGCGCATTTTATAGTAATATTTGATTTGTTTACCATGTTTGACATATTTTCGTTTCAATGTTAAATCAAATATTATCATAAAATATATTTAAAATGTCAAATAAACTTAATAAAATTTGGTAAAAAGGACTAAATCCATATATTTCTAAAGACGAAAGACTAAATTGATATAAAATTTCGAAGAGGAACTAATTTCAAAATTGAAAAAAAAAACATATTTAGTCCTAATTTAAATAATACAAATCAATCTCTCATTTCACGATCGGATTTTTAATTTTGTAATTTACTCCCTCCAATTCAATTTATGTTTAGATTGAAAAATAACGTAATTCTTGAAAAATATTTTTTTTAAAATTTGTTTAAAAAATTAACATATTAAGTATTATTCTTATTCAATATTCTTAAAAATCTTGAATTACAATTATTACTTATTTGGAGAAAAAATATTACTCTTTATCTACTTAAGATAAAAAAAATGGAGGTATTAGATAAAATTAATTTCAGTTACCTTATTTGATGTTGTTATTCTAAAAATACATGTCTATTTAAATTAAGATATCGTCTCCATTAAACATGTCTAAAGGTGATTTAAAATTGCTCTTTTAACATTAATGACTTGGGAACAAACAAAGACAACTTATGTTATCAATACAAAAATCAGATGAACATATACAAAATTTAGAGAATTTAGAGAATGGTATTAGTGGTGAATGTTAGAACTTGTAGGATTTATAAAAGAAAATTTTAAAAGTTAAATTACAATTAAACAAAAAAATATAACAATAGGTGTCACATCGAAGTTTGATAAACACTAAATAAATAATTGTTTTTTTAATAAGATCACATGGTTCATGAAAACATCAAGAGAATTTTCTTACCTTAAATAATAATTAAAACATTTTGTCAATTCTATTCAAATTATTTACACTATTTTTTTTTTCACTTGGAAGTATATAATGGAAAAATATAATCCTTGCATTACAAACATTATTAATATTTCAACAATCAAATATTTGACCGTTAAGATATTAATTATGTTTAAGATTTAGAATTTAAAGTTTAGAATAAAACTTAATTAAGCTTGAGACTAAGGATATATTACTGTATTAAAATATATGTTAAAAGAGATAAAAGAAGACACTCTCTAAAATTATTTTTCATACACATTTTGAAAGATGGATAATATATGCATTCACCAAGTTTTTAACACATATGTAAAGAAAATTTTCATAAGATTTAATGGTTCATGAAAAAACCTTAGAACTTTTTAATAAAAAATCAATTAAAAATATTTAAATTTATAAGATAGTTAAAAGGTAATTAAGTTTATATGTAATTATTATAATTAATTGTTAACTTTTTAATATTTCATATTGATTTTTGAGATGTGTGAATTTTATAATTTAAGTTATATTTATGTTTAGTTATAACTCCAATACTCCCATTTAATAATAAAATACAATAATATAATTTTTACCATATAATATCTTATTCTCTTATCAATTTTACACTCGTTTATATAATTTTTAAAAAGCAACCAAATACAATATATTAGGATTTTGGCTTAGGTCGGTGCAAAACACACACAAAGCCCTAAAAGCCTAACTTCATTCCTCTTAGCGTTGCTGAGAGAGAAAGAGAGAAAAATGGCAACAAGCGATGAAGTGGTTGCGGCGGCGCCGGCGCCGGAGGCAGGGCTGAAGCACAAGCTGGAGCGAAAATGGACGTTTTGGTGCGACAATCAATCCAAACCTAAGCAGGGTGCTGCTTGGGGAACCTCTCTGCGCAAGGTCTACACTTTCGACACTGTAGAAGAGTTCTGGTGGTATATATATTTTTTTCCTTCCTTCTCCATTTTGCTTTCCCCCAATTTTCATTTTTTTTTTCAATTTATTTTAGAAGAATGGAATCTGAACATGCAATCTCGAATCCTAGGTTTTGTGTATTCTTATCAGGGGCTTGATTGATTAATTAAAAAATTGAACTTTACGGATCTCAGGAGAGAAACTCGTAAAGGGTCTGATTTTTTGTTGCTAACATGAGGGTTTATGAATTTTATGCTTTTCATTGTTATTAAGCTGCGTTATGTTTGTGGTTCTCCTATACGAGTAAATTTTGATTTTAGTCAATTAAGAATATTTTTCTTTGTTTTTTCGTCCCTCTAAACTTGAAAATCACTGCATTTAATCTTCACTATTATCTATATACTGATTTAAAATTTTGGAGGATGAAAATTAAAGAAAATTTACAAGGACAAAAACATATTATTACTATTCGGAGAATGAGTTGAATGTTGTTGTTTTTGGGTTTGGTGGTAAACTATTGGGAGAAATGACTTTGATGTGAAAAATGTTGGTGTAGTTTGTATCATGAGATTTTTAAGCCCAGCAAGTTGCAAATCAACGCGGATTTCCACTTGTTCAAGACTGGCGTTGAACCTAAGTGGGAAGATCCTGAGTGTGCCAATGGAGGAAAGTGGACTGTCACTAGCAACATCGGCAGGAAGACTAACCTTGAAAACATGTGGCTTGAAACTGTAATTTTTTATTTTATTTTATCGCCAATTGTTTTTGTTTTTGGGTTTGAGAAATGTGGGGAGATCTGGTGTTTAATTGTTATTGGTCTTCTGAATAGTTGATGGCGTTGATTGGGGAGCAATTTGAGGATGCTGAGGACATATGCGGTGTGGTTGCTAGCGTGCGCCAGTGGCAAGACAAACTTTCACTGTGGACAAAGACAGCGGCAAATGAGGCTGCCCAGGTTTGTCATTTTCCTTTAAATGGTACTTGCAAATTGCCATTGCAACTTATGTTTATGTTCTGTTATCTTGTCTGCTTATTATTCCTATTGTAGAATCAGGATAACAAAGGCCCTGAAACATCGATAGAAGTTATGATTGGATTCTCTAATTTCTGGTCTTATGTTCAAGTTATAAGTCAATTTGCTCCTATCTACAATGTTTTCACTCACTGCCTTGATTGAAAGCATCAAATGTTTAAATTATGCACCACACTTTCATCACTGATGTGTTGCTACTACATTCCAGTGTATTGTTTGCTTATTAAAGAAGAGACTAAAGTATTGTTTTCCTTTCCTTTTCTTCTCCACGAGAGTATTTTGTCATCTTAGTTCCTTTGCAAGGCATAGATGATAGATAATCCCAACTCTACATTTCATGTGCTTTTGTATTTTTCTGTCAACTGTAACTTGAACCTTGTCGTCACCAATTCAGTAGGGATGAATGTGGAAATTTCCCTGCTATTGATCAATACTACCATGATGCATCCCTTCAACCCATCCCAGAACTTTAGAGACTTCCATGCTGTCAACCCAACAATTGTATCCTGCAGTAACTCGGGTTTTAATTTAACTAATCCTCTATTGCCATACCTTTTGTCTATCGATTTGCTTCCCCTTCACCGTCCCAATATCAAAACATTTAATCACGTATTTTAAAAAGTAGAAACATGGCTAGGACCATATTTCTTGTCATATCAACAACATTCCCTCTTTTGACCTTTTCTCGCACTTTAGCACTAATCCATCTTGTTTCTTTCTTGCATTGTGTTAAATGCAGTGCTTCCCCCTTTTTCACTTATAACTGTGAGGTTTGGGATGTTGAATTTCCATTTTCATCTTTTTTAGCTGTTTGCCTTTTCCCTCTATAGTGCTGTTACTTTTGGCCACTGCTATGTTTTTCTTCTCCAATATGCATGCTATAATTTCTTCTCTTAACTCATTGGAAAATATTCCCATAATAACTGCTCCTTCATCACTCTTGCTAGCCTTTCGAATTGGGTGATTAATTCACCCACTGTCTGCTTGTTTCAGGGTTAACAGAGATTCTAAAAGATCACCCCATCAATACTAGTTGAACCTTCTCAATTGGGGTAGTCTTGAATCCTTCCCAACTTTGATTTGAACTGCAAGTTTCTCACCATTGAGACCATGTCAACACATCCCCTTTGAGAGTCACCATCAATGCCTGTCTTTTCCTGTTCCACTAAATCGAAAATAACACTCAAATTTCACTATGCATCCTAAAACATCCCCCACTTCAAAGATGGGTATTTCAAGCTTCGTCCAGTCGATCCCTTTCACTGGTTCAGGTTGCGTGCTTGCATATTTGCCTTGGACTTGCCCTCGTCCATTCAGGATTCCATCTTTGTATGTGTGGAGCTTTTCTTGACCTTCTCTTTACAGACCTTTGGCTTTTATATTTATATATTTGGACTACAAACAATCTGCCCGAGTCAGAAACTAACTATATCTAACTAACCTCATCTAGTTATATACGAAACTCTATCTTTGTGTTTTATCAAGATATCCATTTTTTGTTGAATGTTTTATATAATGTTGTGACATTATATAAAATACTCTACAATGAAATAAACCTAAATTTGATGTGGTTTTAGAGGAATAAACGAGATCCATGGCCAGTTATCTGTAATTTTTAGAAAGGTTAGCTACTAAAATGGAAATAGGTGAATTGGAGGAGTGAAAATGGCAGATGCTAGTAGAGGGTGTGCTTGGTATGAACGAAATATTGCTGGAAATGATGGACTGTAAAATTCTTACACATCTTTATACGTTAACCAGGATCTACAATTTATACTGAATGGAAAAATCTGGAATGTGTAAATCTATCAGTCTAAGATCCAGAATTGTAGTTTTGCTATTCCGAGCAAGTGCAAATTCCTTGCCAAAAAGTCATGTATATATTTTTGACTCATCCCAATTCTCAGCATGACATTTGAAGTGAGCCATTTTGCCGTTGTCTTTAATTTTGCAGATGAGCATTGGAAGGAAGTGGAAGGAAATCATTGATGTTAACGACAAGATAACATACAACTTTCATGTAAAACCTGTGCTCATAAATTTTGATTGGCTAATGCGATTCATAAACATCTATGATTCTAACATCTCTGGTTGTCACAGGATGATTCTAGAACCAAAGGAGCAACAAAGGGTCGATACACCGTATAAACAGTGTTGGAGCATTTTCGGGCACTTGTGCTGGAAGGCTTGTAGTACTGATACCTTCATCATGTGTCATATGTACTAGACCATGCTACTTCTTTGGTGAAGGGCTTGGTTTTACTTTTGTTCATTCACCCCACTTTGGGGTGTTCATACTATTGTACTCCTCATTTTTGAAATGGTCTGTCAAATTTTTCTGCAGAGTTCATTGTAGTTTTTTTATGTCACATTCTTAAAGCTTTGAATCTTGAAATTTAGGATGAGTTTGATGTGCTGCTTGTACAATTATAATGGAGAAGTAAACCTTTATTGTTCTGTTCAGTGCTTCAACAAGTTGAGTACTGTTTGCTTTGGAAGTTGAAATATTTGAAACACATGATGGTGGGTGAGACATAGTAAGGGAGTTAACATATAAGCACAACAGCGAGAAATTAGGTGTGTTTTTATTTTGTTTAATTATAATATTAGAAAACAAAAATTGTATTCCAAAGTTGTAGCTTAAACTTACATTACTTTAGTATGTGTTTATCACTAAATTACTTGATAATTGTTTAAATATTGACACAGAATTTGTGGACGACTAAGGTAGCAATATTAAACATTCATCGTATTAGTTTAATGAATGGAATTTATATTAAAAAAATTAAATTTATGGATTACTCTAAATTTTTTTATCCTTGCAGTATGCTCTGGAATTTGTAAATAGATTATCCGTGAGTAGTAATTTAGAAAGTTGACCTGAACAAGTTTTTAAAACCAAGTAAATTTTTTCATTTGAGTTATAATATAGTTCATCAAATTTTGTTTTATTTATTTTTTTTATCTTTTTAAATCATAGGATCGATGAATAAACTTTAATAGTTATACTATTACTGTTTCATTGACTACTCATTAAATCATTGTCATACAAAATAGTTTATCTCAAATGGACTCTGATTAAATTTTAATCATAAAGTTTTTTTATATAGAAGAGTAACAATAATAAAATTGAAAGGCTTAAATTCATTTTTTTTATCCTTGTAGTATAATGAACGTGTAATTTGGTTTCATATAAAATTTAATTATATTTTGTTTTCTGGATTTTCAAAATTACGCAAGTTTAGTTCACCATAAATATACATCTAATATTTAACATAAAAATGTTAATATGTGTTTATTATAATAACATGTACTAATATTAATTGTCAAATTCATTAATATCTCGATTAAATTAATAACACATTATTATCACTTAGATACGTATAACATTTCTTGGTAGTAATTAAATGGTATATTAATATTAATAAAAATTGAGTAATTTAACACACAAACTAAAAGATCAAATTTATAATTAAAATTTTATAGAAACTAAAAATGCATGTGTTAAACTGTAAGGATTAAACCGTAATTGAAGGTATGGTTAATAATATTCTTTAAAACTACAGATATTTGTTAAAAACATTTTTAGTGTATAGTTTAATACTTTTAATAGTTTTAAATTATAGTGTTAGAATTTTTTTAGTATCTTCAATTCAAGAAAATAAAGTGAAGACGGCTGCTATAAAATGAATGCTTACTCTACTAAAACCACACCTAATTTTAAAACTCCTTTTTAATAGTCCTAAGTGATTTTAACTCAGATTTTCTAGTTTAGCACTTTGTTTAAATAACCATTTTGATAAAAAAAAAAATCTTAGTTTTTACATTACTCTTATAAGCCAGTGTCAAAACATGGTTGTGTTTTCAGACATAAAGAAAACAGAACATCATTAACATCTGAATCTGGTTTAAAAAGCAACACATTTGTTCATAATCAAAGTATATAATAGTTGGAAAGAGAAGGTGCAGTAGAATCTGATCTGCAACATATCCAGCAGCATCTAAGCACATAGTTTGGAAAAATGATATGAGCATTTAGGATAATCAAAGTTGAAATTGATTAAACTTTTTACTCAAATGGTTCACTAAAAAAGCGGCAGAAATTTTTGTGAAAAAATATGCTGTATAATAATAGCATTGCTTTGTTCATTGTATCAACGTTGATATGTAGATCACCTCTGGTTTTATAATACTTGATGTATCTAGAGGACAAAATAAGAGAACAATATACTTGAGAATAAAAAGTCACAACTAGAGAGAGATTTGATCCTAGTTTACATTCTTCTGTCAATTGAAAACCACCAAGTTCAAACTTGATTCTTTCTCACATGGTAATTACAAAATATGAGCAACATTTTTGCTAATCTATCATGCAAGAAATCCAAGCCATTCTCCATTCTTCTTGGCCAACCTGATCAACCCTTGTCTCTGTTTTCCATCTGCTCCTATTGATTTGCAAAATTCCGTGATTACCTAACATTTCAAAGTGTAAAACTTCAGCACAAGAATGAAAGAACACGTTTCATGCTCACATCAATGTTACTAGACAGACACATGTTTCATTTTTACATCAATCTTACCTGTATTGTTCTTTCTTCTAACAGGTGTTTTAACAAACACAAAAGGTACAGTTAAGGTATGTGTGTGTGTGTGTGTGAGTGAGTGATGGATCCAAATTCATTCTTCACCGATCTTTTATTTTCAACCCTTTTACACGTCAAACCAACAAAATTGAGATGTAGTTCTGTAGGTGCTGATACTGTTTTCCAATCAGATTTGAAGTTTTATTTAGATAAAAAGAGGTAACATTTGATCATCAGAATAAAACTCTGAATTACGATTGAAAACAACAAAATAATGGTATAATGGTATTCTGCATCTAAGTTTTTTGTTTCAAACAGATCACCCTTTTGCAGATTCTACTTGTACTTCTGTTTCAACAGGTTTCAAATCCTTCAATCCAATGCTTGGAAACAAAAACAAACCGCACAAACCACACAAAAAGCATACCAAGCCCGATTCACAAGAACTCATGACACAACATGAAACATGATCCCAAGTTCAAAAATTTCCCCCACCCCACAAACAGAATCCTCAAATTAAGCAAAAGGGTGATCATAAAACACACCAACTCTTGACAAGAACACTGAATTTCACCTGGGAGTGTAGGGCAATTGCTTTGCCTCTAAGCTGGTTGAAACGCTTCTTGCCAACAATGTTTCGAGTGATGACAACAAGAGGTGCAAAGATACCCTTCCCTTCATTGACATTCTTCATCATTGGCTGCAATCTCACTGGTTTTCTCCTCCCCAAGCGAACCTGTGATGGCACTGACTTGGCCAACACGGTGTAGTCCTCACCAACAATTGAAGTGCCCCAACTTCCATAGAAGGAAGAACCAACACACCCAGTTGCAGAAAGTGAAGTAGCCATTTTTTGGTTATGCTCTCTTTGTGGGTTTTGTTGTGTGAATATAATAAAGGTAGAGAGGTCTTGTGCTTAGTTTTGAGCCTCTTGTTGGAGCTTGAGATGGATGGTTCTAATGGCTTATATTGTGCCTGTGAAGGAAGGGATATTTGTGTGTAAATTGGAGAGCCAGTGGTTTGAAAATTGGACTATAGTGTGATTCACAACATAGAAGCATTTCGAGCCACACATATTGGTGGCTTTGATTTTTAGTTTTCTGTGCTTAATTATGATGAAATTCGACAACTCAAATATATGACTCGACTTCATGGTACCTAGCTACGTGGACAACAAGATCTAAATCTCAAATTCTACTGGATTACACGTATTTTCTAGGGTCATCCCTCTAACCCGCATGATGTTTTTTTTTTTTTTTTTTTTTTAAAAGAAAAAAAAGATTACTGGTGAAATGAGTTCATCTCATTAAGAAATTGATGAATATTTTATGGTAAGAATTTACTTGGAAGACACAACATTATGGTTTGGGACAGGTGTGAACAGATAAAAAAGTGTAGAGAATCTAGAACTTCAAAAAATTGACCAAACCTACCAAAATTGCATTTTGTTCATAAATTCAGCATGCAACCATAGTCTAATTGTAATGCCGGCCAAATTATGCATTTTTGACAGTATATATATATATAATGAATTGATGACTAGTAATACGTCACTCTACTTAATTTATATATTATAATTTGATATTATTTTTATTAAGATATATCGAGAATATATATATATATATATATATATATATATATATATATTTTTTTATATAAATATATCGAATTATGAAGATTAAATGTTTATAAATGGTTTTTTAGGAATCTCATTAATCTCATGATTTCATACAAGGCTTAAATATATTTTTGGTTCATTAACTTTCAATGAATTTTAGAATTAGTCCATTCCGAAATTTTGAACCAATTTAGTTATTCATCTATCGAAATACGTTGATTTAGTCATTTTAATCAAATTTTGTTAAGTTTATTTGATATTTCAAGTGTGTTTCATAATAGTATTTGACTTAAGATTAAAGAAAAAATGTGTCAAACAATATAAATAACTCAGATACAATCTCGAAATGTGTACGAAACATCAAATAAAACTAAAAAATCTGATTAAAATGACTAAATCTAAGTATTTCAAAATATAAAAAACTAACTTGATTCTAAGTTTTGAAATAGACTAATTCCAAAATTTACTGAGACAAAAATATATTTAACCCTTGACAAAATTAAATTAATATGTTTTAAATGATTCTTATATCATTTTAGTAGATGAGATTATATGTAATTCAATTTCACAAAGTGCTACTTATATATTATAATAATTTATTGTAATAATTTAACCTTACGCGTGTTCTATTCTGTAGGAGATTTGCATAGTTTTTATTAAATATGTGATATTAATAATAAACACATGTATTTTAAAAACATGCTTGTTGTATGAATAATAATAGCAATGGCTTTTTTTTTGACATTTTTTTATAAAGTTTAAAAACAATAAAATTAACAGGGAAGAAACGTTAGTTGTTAAGGAGTGATTAAAATTTTGACTATACATATTTATTTATATATGTTTTAAATGTATGAATTTAAATTTTTAGAAATAGATTAATATTTTAAAAAATGCATATTTTATTAAAATTTGTTTGAATTTAATTTAATAAATAAATTTCTTTATTTTCATTATCATTTTATTAATATACTTTTATTTAATTCATATTTTCAAATTAAATTTTTCTTTGAGTTTATGATTTTTAGGGGATGATTTAAATAATTTTATCTGATTAAAAATATATTTAAATGTATATATCCACAAATATAAAAAAAAATGTGCATGTAATTTGATATGGATTTAAATAAAATAAGTAATGAGTAAGTGTTATCCATATCTGCATTGCCAACAAAATGTAAAATTAAATAAATAGAATTATGTTGTAAATTATTTGAATTTATTTTTTACTGACCAGATACAAAATAAATGAAAGAAAAATAGATTAGTCAGAGATTGTGAGTGTGATGGCATACCGATCCTAGTTAGGTGGCAAAATTGAAGCTATGAAAGATGGAATCGTTTACAACCTCAAGAATTTTGAGGCCATGTGGACATGCCACAAGGATTCAATTCTTTTACACGTTTTCTTTCTTTTAGTCTTCGCCGTCCAAAATTACAACAATTTATTTATGTCAAATATTTTTAGTTTAAGGGTCAAATATCAAAACAAAATAGATTACGAATTATCACAATATAAACTCAATTTTATGTCACATATTATTTAATTATTTTGAAAAACTATAAAATAGTAGAAAAGAGTAAAGCTAAGACGTTATTTTATTAAAATCATCATTTTTATAGTTTTTTTTACCCTCTCTTTAGATTTTATTTTACATAGTTAAACACTATATAAAATAAGATTTATACTCTCATACTCTTATTTCTTTAAAATTTTGAGATAAAAGTGGTGTCAAATATCTTATGCATATAAGATTTATGTCATATATATAGAACCATAATATCTCAATATCTATAACCCATATATATATATATATATATATATATATATATATATATATATATATATATATATATATATATTTATATATATGTTTAGATTTCTAATAAACAATTTTTAATTAAAGTAAAAAAAGCTGGTAGTAATTATACACCTACTAAATTTGAGCATTACTTTGACAAAATCATTATTTTATTTTGATAATTATTGTAAAAATTGTTTTTATTGAAATAATATTATTATAATTTAGGCTTAATTAATCGAATGGTACTTACTTTCGTTATTCGGATGTGTCAATTTGATACCCGTTTTTTAAAACGTGTCAATTACGTACCTTTTTTTTGAAAATATGTTTCATTTAGGTCATTTTTAAAAAAATCATTAACAACGTGCCACGAGTGAATCTATAGTTTTATTTTTATTGCTTGAAAAGAAAAAAAATTAAATGTCAAGTGTCAAGTCATTAGTGTGTGACACGTGGCACTGACAGTGTCACGTGACAAGGTATTGCCACGTGTCAATATCATTATCAAGTGTCATTGTCTCAATTTCAATTTATCCACTTGTCTTTTTGTTTTAATGTAGTTTCCACATATGTCTCTTTGTTTTAATTTATTCCCCACATAGGTCTTTCTGATTCAATTTAATCCTAATTATTATTTTTTTCAAAATGAAATAATATTATATGTCTCTTAAAATTGAGATCAAATTTATTATTTATATACATGTTATACTCATATTTTTCATTGAAAATGTCGATATAACATATTATATTTTTTATTAATTATTAACCTATGTGTTGTTATTAATTACTTTTAGTCCCTAATTGAAACGTATTTGAAATGTTAAATAAATTTAACAAAATTTGGTTATGGTTAAAAAGACTAAATTTATATTATTTTAAAGTTGAGGGACTAAATTGAACTAGTGTTTCGAATAAGGACTTATTTCAATTTTCACTAAAAATTAAGCGACAAAAAACATATTTAATTGATAATAGTACTTAATTTTATAAGTCATTTTTAATAACAAATATCAATATAAAATTTATATAAATAATAAATTTCGTATCAAATTTAAGAGAGATACAATATTTCTCTATTTTGAGAAAAAAAATTGGGATTAAGTTGAATCAAAAAGATAAACGTGGGAATTAAATTAAAACAGAATAACATATGTGAAGACTAAATTGAAACAAAGAGATGCGTGGACTAAATTGAAATGAAATGTCATGTGTCACACCAGAGACCTAACACATGACAATTTAAAAAACAAATTTAAAAAAACATAAATTGACACATGGCACGTCGTTTACATCGTTAATGCTTATTTTTTTTAAATGATCTAAATTGAAGCATTTTTTCAAAAGTTTTGAAAGAATTGACACGTTTTTAAAAACGAGTACCAAACTGACATATTTGAACAAATGTGACAATTTGTGGGGACTAAATTGAAATAAAATGTCATGTGTCACACTATAGACTTAACACATGACAATTTAAAAATAATTAAAAAAAAACAAATATTGGCACATGACACGTCCCTTACATCATTAATGTTTTTTTTAAATACCCACTCAAAGCATTTTTTTTCAAAAGTTTGGACATAATTGACATATTTTATAAAATGGACACCAAACTAACATATCCGAACAAAGGTGGGTACCATTGGACTAATCAAACCTAAAATTTATAACTAATGTATTCTTTTGAAACTTTAATTTTATAACATTCCTATCTTTAAAATGTCTTAGGAAAATTAAGAGAGAAATATATATTTAAAGTGTCTTTAATATTCACCACCAAATAAAATAAAATTATTGAATATATTTAAATAAAAAATATATTAAATTAATTCTTAATCGATGGTACGAATTTATTTTAGAGTGATTACACGTAATATAATATGATATTTTAGAAAAATAGGCATATTTTACTATTTTTTTCAATTTTCGAAATATTTTTAGGCATTTGCCGATTGTATAAAATAGAAATCCAACAAAATTCTAAAACAAATTACTTTTTAAATAAGCAAAGGTTGATCCAAGTTATATTCAATTGAGATGCAAAAAATAGTAAATTATTTGTATAATAACATGTTTTCTTAGTCTTTTAAATGAATTAGGTGAGTTCATGAACTAGAAACCTTTTCCTAATCTACCAATTCATGGCATAAATGTATTAATTGCGAAATCCTTTTTTCCCTTCTCGTTTGCACTTAAAATAAAAGTCCACTAAGTAAACATTTAATCCTTAATTATGAGTTTTATTTATGTATTCCAATAATTTTCTTTTTTAACCCTTTAATATGTTTTTTAGTTATAAAATTATGTTAAGAATTTTAAATTTCAAAAATATATTATATACCAGTGACCCTAACATTTTATCACTTAAACAAATAAAATGACTTGAGATTTAAATAAAAAAGGAGTTAAGATGATTTTTGCTATTCTAAAAATATATCGCTCAATATTCTTTTAACACTTTAAGTATAACACTTTATATATATATATATATATATATATATATATATATATATATATATATATATATATATTTTATATATATTTATATTATATTATATTCAATTAATTGAATATCTATTTTGAAATCTAAGATAATGAAAAATGTTTCGATACACCTAATAAATCTCACATCACTTGAAAGTTGAGATGAAATATAATTTAAATATATTTATCTCTCCACCTGTCTTTTAAAGATAAAACCGTGACGGAGTTCAAACATCTCAAAATAGACAAATAATTCATTAGAAACGCAGTAATTATTCCTAATAACGATTGTCAAAATTTTTTCATTTTCATTGAACTGGATAATTTTTCTATATCTTCTACATCTTAGATACTTGTTTCTCAAAGGCATAATATATTAGGAATGAATGACCCTAATAAAGAGAAAAGTGTGATAAATATAAATTCAATGACACGTAGAAAACCTAAGTTAGTGGGAAAAATATATTTTAAAGAATAAAAATTAATAACTAATCCCAATAACAACTACTATTTGCATAAAAAAATTATTCTAAAGTCAAGTGCAATGAGCTGAAAATAGAATGATACTTAGTCCATCTGAATAACACATAAAAATATCAAATGAATTGGAAAAAAAATGGAGAATATGTAATTTGGATCGGAAAGAGTCTCACAGAAGTACCAAATCTTGATTTGTTTAATGTGAATTTGCAATATTTTTGTGTATGTTTTGATCGAGTGAAAACCGTAAGAGAAGGAAAGAACAACCTTAACAGACATAACTACAGTGCAGATGGCATCGTTGGCGACCCATCTGTCCGGTTTCATCATCTTCTTCCATGTTGGGATTCGGCGCTTAGTCTCTTCAACTTCCCTTTACCTTCAAAACCCCTCTCACTTCCGCTCCAAGCTTTGGTACTTCTCTGACCCAAAGTGGAAGACCCTTGATCTCTACGCTGTGCTCATCGCCCTCCCCGTCTTCTCTTTCACCGAGTTTTTCCTCTTCTTCTCGTTTTCTGGTCACCCCGCTTACAAATTCTCCTTCTTTCAACAATCCCTGGCCGTATTGGCCTTCTGGCTCTTGACCATTTTGATCATATTCCGTGAACGCGTGGGAGGAACGTCGTTGGTCGATGAAGGTTTTGTTTTTTTGTCCGGTGGGGTTGTTTTCTTGATGGAGTATTCTGTGATGGGAAAAGGGGTATCGGGTCTTGCAGGTTCTGTGTATGGATATTTGGGAGGGTTGACACTGGTGTGTGCTGGTGCTTGTGTTTACTTAGCGGTTAAGCCTTCGGCTTTTTTTGCCGAGTTTTTGTTGTCTTGTGGGTTGGTGTTTAAGGGCACTTGGTTGTTGCAGCTGGGGTTCTCTTTGTACACTGATTTGTTTGGGCTGAAGGGGTGTAGAAAGATCAATTTTTTAGAGTCCCAATTGCAGCTTGTTGATGTGCATTGTGATCTTGATGAGGATAGTTTGAGGGGTGTGACTTTGATGAATTTTCTGTTCACTGTGCATGCTACTGGGGTGGTGGTTTTGGCTTTTGGGGCATTTGGGGTGCTGGCAGGTAAGAGGAGTTTGAAAAGTGGTGAGGCAAAGGGTCCTTTGCTGTCTGAGAGTGAATCATCAAGCTTTCGGCCGTGGGCTCTTCCGGATGTGGAGATGGAGTGAAATGTTAATGGCTTTGGTAGAATAACAGAAAGGGATGTTTGCATTGTGAATCATTGGTTTTTCACCTGCCAGGTAGGTAGGTTGTGATGCCTACCTTTGATTTTGTTTTTTGTGTTGAGCTGACTTTGTAGCAACGTTTCTTGTCTTGGTATTTTGAACTATAAATGTTTACAGATTACAGTTACAGTCTATGAAAGTAATGACATTTGGATTAAAGTTAAGGTCTCATTCATTTGTATTGGTTTTCTCTGCTGTTGAAGAGAATACATTTAATTTTTAAATCCTTCTTTCCACATGCAAAACTAAAATTATGCAATTGGGAACCATATTAATAGTTTGATACGTCATTGCATTGCATTGCAGTTATTAGTTTATTATGTGGAGGTAGATTTGTTTTAAACGTGCAGTGATAATCGTGTTCAATTGTTTAGAAACATTTTTTTTTACCACATGACAGCTTATTGTCAACGAGTCTAGGTGAAAACTTATGTCAATGACCTGTTTTCTTGTGTTCTTGTAGTTATAATTAATAATTGTATTACATCAGACAATAACAGACCTATAACAGTTACTTAACAACACTGAAGTAATTAAATTGAGATAACAGACTTGTTGTTGCAATTCACTTTTCAATCTTACACTTATCTATTTGAATACTTAAATGAAGCAAACATTAGATGGAATGGAACCCCTCTTGAAGGGATTATACTCATATTATGTAAAAAATTTCGGTATAAAACTTCATTGTGATTTCTATACATAGACATTACACTTGCAACATTACAAATTTGGTAGATGTCTAGACCAATGAATATGCTCCTTTTTTATTTCAATAAAGTAGTTGAAATCCATATAAATTTTATAGCTAGGCATGATAAAAATAGGCAGTGAAGTATTCATTTTCTTGGACCATCTTTATGAACTCCATATATTACATAAACTGATATTGGCACTGAATTCTACTCTATTTTTGTATATCCTGTTGAAAATTTTGGGAACCTCAACCATCGTTGACGAAACCGTGTAAATCCATTAATTTTAAGCCGGAATCCCATCCTCTTTATTTTTCTTCCAAAGGTTCCCCATCTTTGTTTCAGGATGACATATTTTGTTGATCTCACTAGTTTCTTTGTGTACCTATATACTGCACATTGAAAATCAATTGTGATTGAACAATTGGGTTGCTGGAATGCTGTCATTCAACTTTCTTAATGTTTTTACTTTATATTGTTTTCATTCATATCTATGAATTGAATATGTGTATGTTATAACACTAGCACGTTGTCTGGCATAAACAAAAAAAATCACCAGTATAGCCAAAACAATACTTTTAATTCTAAAACAAGTTTATAGTTTAATTTGTCTCCTTAATTTGTGGATTATATTGTCAATATTGAAATGTGTTATCAGAAGGTAGACCTTGATGTTGTTTGGTTTGTTCATTTTCTTCTGAGTTTGTTTGGTGCAGTACCTGCATGAAAGACAAAACTATCAACATTTCTGTAACTAGATTCAGTTATTTATGGCGAGTGTGTATTTCTTTATGCAAATAATATAGTTTCTGGAATAGGAAATGCCTTTAGGTAGGTACTTTAAGCATAAAATGTGTCCCATTTAGGTCTCATTATATGCCTTGAGTCTTAATGCTGCAAATATCTTTGTTCAGACAATGAACTTAGTGCTTGAAATTTAGTGTTTCTGTACCTCAACCAAGCTTTCCAAACGCTTCCTCATCCTTCTTTGAATAAAACCTTTGGTGCTCTGCAGTACAAAGATCTTCAAAACTTGGAATATCAAGGGATTTACTAAGCAGACTTTAAGAAGAAAGAATAATATTGATGTTACCTTTACATGATATCTAACATAGGTACTAAAATTTAATAGACTCCAGACAGTTTTGTCTAGCCTATTGCCTTCAACATGGCGAGAAGAGATATCTATTAAACATGAAAAAGGTTGTCAGTGTCAGATACCTTGGATTCAACTTACTCAACGATTCTTCTATTGATATCTTGTTTGAATTTAGAGTTTAATTTTCAAAACTGTGTTATCAGTTTGTGGTTTGTAAGAAAGTAGCTCATGTCATAATTACTGGATGATGACATTATACCAAAAGTGAAAAACCCTCCATTGGTACTCAAATCTTCAAAAGCTTCTCCTCTTAACTCTGGTGGAGGAATGGCTGACCAGTTGCAGGGTGGTACCTTGGCCCATTTATCTGAACTTCCCACATCCACAAGCTCCTGTGATTGAATAGTAAATAAATGCGTTCGGAGCACATTGAGTTGATGAAAATAAATTACTTGGTTTCACTTTATCAGCTACAAACCTGAAAGAAAGTTGTGGCAATAGTCACATCTGACTTTTCCTTGAAACGAATTGGGAATACTGCTATGATTCTTTGTGGCTGCATGTAGCAAGTGTCAGGTTATGAATTTGGAAAATCTTTAGCATGCAAATATCTTTTCAGACCATGAAGTTGGTAATGAGTTGTCTTTGGGTACTTGGTTGTTGAATTTCTGTTTCTTCTGAAGAACAACTAATTGGAAGGTAGTTGTTATAAGCTGACAAAAATATGGAGGAAGAGAGGTTTTCATGTGTTATTATATTATTGATATTTGAACGGTAAATTGGTGAGAATGAACTAGTAATGATATTATTTTAGATTATTCTTAGCTTCTTGAATTGTTGACATACCTCACCCAGTTTATTGTATCCATGGTTCTGACAATCCTTTGATTCAGGTTCTTAACTTCCTAAGTACATGATATGGTGCTCATGAAACACCTCACATCTTTTATATATTATGGTAATCTTGTTCATTTTATTTGGAAGGTCTTTTTACACTTTGTTTTCTTGTTTTTCTTTGTTGCATTTGACATGACAGGTTAAAAAATTAAGTTATGGAAGAATTACCTGTCTTATGAGAAAGAAAGGTTCTCTTGGATGGTAGACTAGTTTGATGGGTTTGTACATCCCCTGAAGTGCATCATCAGAATTCACGTTCCATAATATTTCTTTCAGCTGTGAACTCAGAATTACTGAATGTACTGATGATATTTCCCTAATGATCTTATCATAGTCTGGAACAAGAATTTGGCATCATCACACAGGTTGAAATGTGAAGTTAGATTATCCGAGTCCATTTACTGAAAAGCTGCCTAAAAAATGTTTATTTGTGTTTCTTTTTTATGCAGATATTTTATTTTCTGAGCAATTTAAATGTTGATAACATCTTTATACTTATTTTTTTCATTACATTTCCTTGGACTACTATAATTCTTTTTTTCGAATTTAATAAATATATTTTGCTTGAGTATTCATAATGTCACAATAGTTGTGTATCTAGTTTGCATAGCATATGCTGGTATATGATATTTTGTGAAGTTTCCTTTCTCCCCCTCTTTAGTCTTTCGTGAAAAATTGTGAGGAACATTAACTTTCAATTCACAACTTTATTCTTAAATAGAAGGAAAACTAGATAGCCATTAATTCTTCTACTTTTCTACCATGAAATACCATTATTTTCAGTGCTCACACTGATTACGAATAAAATATTTGTAAGCACTGCTGTAGTTGTTATAATAAGTTGAATGTGGCAACCATGTTGCAAGTCGGTGGTTAAGGGAAACAAACCTTTGTTTCTTGGAATCTGATTAAGGTTAAGCTTCAGAGTAAGCTGATATCCTTCTTTGGCAGGGTCTATAATCTCCACAACATTAGGACATAGACCCTTAACCATTTCAATGGTCTTGGAAGAAAGTTCCTTTGGCAGGATTCCATGGCAAAGAGGTGGCATTGATATTGACAAGTAGGCTAGTTGTGGATCAGAGGCTTGAGACTGCAAACATAGCACAAGTAATCAATGTTACCTATAAAGTTTGTTTAAACTTCAATCTAAGATCCTTAGCAAATTTAAAGATTTGCACACAAGCAAACTCTTTTCATGTAATTTGCTGTCATGTACCAAGTTGCTTTTCACATTTTGTGTGAGGAGAGGTAGTTGACTACATCACTGGTTTACTTCAAACATTTTGTTTGAAATAAAGGAAAATGCTATTTGTTGATTCTACTCAAGGAACTGGGTTATTGTTGGCTTATTGTGCAACAAAAAGTGTGATTACATTGTGCAAGCTTTGAGGAGTCCAGTTTTTTTATTGGTTTTTTTAGTTGTTCTTTGCTAAGTATTAAAAATATACTATTTTGGTTCAAAATTAGTGGTTAATAATGTATTTTAACAGCACAACAAAAGAACAATGCAAAAAAATTCAGTAGAGAATACAAATTTAGTTTTGAAACAAGATAAAAGTTTTACCTGAATATGGTACTCCAATGACCCAAATTCATACAAGTGATGATCAATCTCCAAGGGCTTCTCAGCACTGCCATGCCATTGACAAGCACTTAAAGTACTGCTGCTTTCTTAATGTGGATTACCACTTACTTAAGCAACTATATTATCTTGTGTAACTTTCCCCTCAAGAAAACCTTACCAAAGAAAAAGGAAAGAGCAAAAACAGACACATATACACACAAACTAAACCATGTTCTGCATATACTAGGAAAAACTTGAACAACATAAGATAAGGCCTAGAAAATTTTATGGCTTCTAAACTTAATGACTTTCATGCATAAGCACTTCTTACCAGTAAAGTTTTAGCAGTATTTGGTTCAGTGCTGGAGATGCTCTGTCTATGCATGCCATTCTCATATAATTCTCTTCTCTTCTGTTCTGAAATTGTGTGAACTCTTGGCTTGTGTTGAAGTGATATACAATTTGAGAGCCTCAACCGTTTTTGGATTTGAGGTTTGAGTAAAATGCAAGTTCAGTGTTGCAATCATGTTTGGTAAGCTTTGAAGCAAATTCACATATGTAGCCACACACACTCTTCCACTCAACAACATTGGTTGGTTCCTTTTGTGATCCTTTCTTTCTGTAACTTTCCCTTCTGCTTCACTCCTTCCCACATATTCGAATTTTATCCTTTATGATTCATCAAGAAATTAATTAATGAACTCATGCCAGTGTTTTGGATTGTACTCCCACTTCTGATATTTTTATGATTATATATATATATATATATATATATATATATATATATATATATATATATATATATATATATATATATATATATATATATATATATACATACATTATTAATATATT